>JAEEGH010008297.1_pt1 | contig 24620 bp, 20 predicted proteins | sample 9134181 | NCBI WGS metagenome assembly JAEEGH01 (sample SAMN16246544, study PRJNA631951) | gut metagenome | biome: gut microbiome; feature: rumen; material: DP-attached | host: Bos | place: Iran: Karaj | collected 2018-10
TTTATTTCTCCAGCCCACATTTTTTTGTTATAATTGAATTCATGAAATCACAGCTCACAACACTATGCTATATTCAGCAGAACGACTCATATCTTATGCTCCACCGCGTGACCAAAAAAAATGACATAAACCATGACAAATGGATTGGCGTCGGCGGTCATTTTGAACACGGCGAAAGTCCCGAAGAATGTCTCCTGCGCGAAGTTAAGGAAGAAACAGGCCTCACCTTATTGAATTATAAATTCCGTGGAATCGTTACATTTGTTTCGGACGATAACCCGGCTGAATATATGTGTCTTTATACCGCCGACGAGTTTGAAGGTGAATTAAAAGAATGCGACGAAGGTAAACTTGAATGGGTTACTTTTGATAAAATTCCATCACTGGAATTATGGGAAGGCGACCGTGTATTTCTGAATCTGCTCAAAAAAAATGCGCCGTTCTTCTCACTAAAATTAGTGTACAAAAACGGCGCTTTGATTCAGACCGTGCTTAACGGCCAGCCGATGTAGTTGTAAGATTCCTTACATCAAATCTTCAATATTAATTTCTCCGGCAACGCAAGGAACGTTGATTGACCAGTTTTCCAGAACCTGCGGATGAACTTCGCCAAAAACGCCTACCTGTTTACCGTTTACCATGATTGCAGCCTGACGTCCAGGAATAAATCTCGGGTCGCTTACTTCCTTTACATCGTATTTGTGGTCAAGGAGGTAAAGCAATGAACTAACTTCACTTGCCAGGTCGTTGAAGTTTGCGTTGTTAACGGCTGTCATAAATCCAAGGGACTGGATTGTTTTTGTTCCTGTGTTTTCTTTTGGATCGAGGAATGCAACCTTACCGATTTCAAAAATTTTGTGCGGGAACACAGCCTGTCCTGCGGCACTTTCTGCGCGGAGCAGTGATGAAATAATTGACGGGCGTACAAACTGATAGTTTTCGCTCATCGGGTTCGCAATTTCAATTACATTGTCAGCGCTTACATTCATTCTGTCGATGTAGTCGCGTTTAGAACCAAGGTAGTTGAAAATCATTTCCTGGTATCCGAGACCAACCATGATTTCCTTTGCCTTGCGGCTGAAAATTGTTACGTCAGAAAGTTTACCAACTGTAAAGTCGTTCGGGCGCTGCGGCTTAAAGTTATCAAGGCCGACACCGATCATTACGTCTTCAATGATATCAACTTCGTGGAGGAAGTCGTTGCGGTATGGTGGCGGATTCAATACGAATTCAACATCAGAATTATTTGCCTTGCAGTATTTTTTTGTTGCGTCAGTAACAGGAATATCTTTTGCAGTTACATCGTTGTCCATTCTTGAAAGTGCATCAAGAACTTCTTTTTTGGTTAAGTCGCAGCCAAGTTTCTTGTTGATTGCGGCGAGAGTTGCTTTTGTAGGCTGCTGGAAATAGAACGGAACTACGATTTCTTTTCCCAGACCTGTGTCATATGGATGAACGACTTTTACCGGAAGAATTTCATAACCTGCATCGTAGAAGTCACATGCAACGATGTTTGCGGCAAGAACCAGGTTTTCCATTTCGGTACCTGTAAGTTCAACCATAAGATCCTTGTCACCAACCTGAACGGCACCAAGAGTTGCTGAGTTGATAATCGGTGCCATGGAAAGAACTTCGTCCTTATCATCTGTGAGCAGCGGGAATTTTTTAAAGCCTTCCAGAATCCATCCAAAGTCTTTTCCTTTCGGATGTTCTGTCAAAATCTGACGGCATGTCATCGGCTGTTCGCACTGAAGCGGAACGAAAGAAGTTTTATCAGGATCAACTGCCTTGTAGTGACACGGCCATTTAATCTGGCTCATGCGGTAAACACCCATGGAAATTGACTTACGTTTGCGGCCAAAGTTCCAGCAGAGTTTTTCCTGAGTCTGGATGATATCTTTGAGCATCGGATCATCAATAGCTTTTCCACTGATTACAAAACTAACCATGTATGGACGGATGTCTTTAAGATCTTTATCAACAGTAATTATACGATTGCCAAAATCTTTGATGTCGCCTTTTCTTGAAAGAAATTTGCTGTAGTCTGAACGCTTTGCTCCTTCGTGCAAACGGAGCTGACGGCTGACACCACCTGTAGACCAGAGGTCAGGGCGGTTTGTATCGTTCAATTCAATTTTGATAACACGTTCATCAGCGCTCTGCGACATATCTGGTTTTTCATCAAGTTCAGCTTTTCCAAAAGTAAGCTTTTTTTCCAGTGTGTCGTAATCGTATTTTTTTCCAAGAAGATTAAAAAACAGTTTTTCGTTTACTTCAATTTTTGGCATAATTTTCCTCTATAAAAATCGATTATACCGAAATCAAAGTCTACTGTCCACAAACTAATTTTTCCGGCCGTCAAAGTGGCGGGTCTGAAAAATGGTTTCCTGGGAAACATTCTTCTCGACCAGATTGTTCATGTACTCGCTGTATCTGCTTTGTTCAACCTTTATGTTTTCCATAATCGAATTGAATTTTTCCCGGCTGATAAACTTACTGTCAGGAGCAGCCAGAAGTTCCATCGAATCAAGTCCAAAGGTGTTTGTCAGTTTTACGTAGGTTTCGCACTCAGGCCAGGTCCTGCCCGATTCAATTTTTTGAATTGCCTTTACGGTAACTCCGCAAAGTTCGGCCAGTTTGTCTTGAGTCAAATTATTTTTAAGTCTAAAAAACCGCACATTATTTCCGAGCACGATTTTCAGTTTTTCAGCATCAAGCATACGATAAATTTATATGCAAAAAGACCAACACAAAATCCACGCGAAGTTACTTTATAAATTCAATACAGGAACTTTATGTTCCCCAGGATTTGAATTCAATTTGTCTCCCCCTGCACCGATTGAATTTTAATTTCTTTATAGTTATTATCTGCCTATGATTGAATTAACAAGCAGACAGAGAAAGATTCTGGAAAAAGAAGCTCAGCCGATGAGCGCTGTAATCCAGGTTGGAAAGTACGGGGTTTCAGAAGAACTCGTTAAACAGATTCAGGCCGCAATCTCAACAAAAGAACTTATCAAAATTAAGTTCAATGAATTTAAGGACGAAAAAAAGGACCTGAGTTACGAAATTGCCGAACACACAGATTCAACTGTTGTCCGAATCATCGGTAACACAACTATTCTTTACAAAGAAGCTGCAGAACGGGAAAACCGCAAATACGCATCACTTCTTGCCAAAGCAAATTAACCCGCCTTTTTTTTCTAACTAATAGTCCAAACTCTTTCGATAATCTATAAGTATAATTATGGAAAAAATTAATTATCAGAAAGAGCTGGACAAAATCCTGACAGACATTTCCGGCCGACAAAATTCTGAAAAACCAGATTTACTTCTCCACGCATGCTGCGGTCCGTGCAGTTCCTATGTTATCGAGTACCTGTCTTCCATTTTTAATATAACAATTTATTATTATAACCCCAACATTCATCCGGCAGAAGAATATTACCGCCGCCTTAACGAATTAAAAAAGTTTTTGACGGTTTTTCCTGACGCGGTAAAAAATCAGGTTCAACTTGTTGAAGATAATTACGATCCGGAAGAATATTTTGCGGCCGTCAATACAAGGGAAGAAACCGAACTTTGCACCGAGCCCGAAAAAGGTGAACGCTGCCGGCGATGCTACAAGTTAAGAATGGAACGCGCCTGGAAATATGCGTGTCAGAATAATTTTGACTGGTTTACAACAACGCTCAGCATCAGCCCGCACAAAGACAGTCAGAAAATAAATACAATCGGTTTACAGCTCGACAAAGAGTTTGCTGAGTCAGTAAACAACTCCGGGGGAAGCTCTTTGTCCCGCACAAAGTTTTTGCCCTCGGACTTTAAGAAAAATGGAGGCTTTTTACGAAGCACCCAGTTAACCACCGAATACGGTTTATGGCGGCAGGATTATTGCGGCTGTATATATTCAATGAGGAATAAAAAATGAAACAAAATTCAATTCAATTAAAAGCAGAAAGAATTCGTGACGTAATCCGTTACATCAGCCGTTTTAAAAATGCAACGGTCGTAATTTACATCGACGACAATATCATCGACTCGTCAATTTTTGCAAACCACATTCATGATATTTCTCTGATAAAAGAAGCCGGCTTAAAAGTTTTAATCGTGCCGGGTGCCCACCGCCGCATCGACGCAATGTTAAAAGACAACAGAGTTGAATGGACACTTCAGAACGGAATCCGCGTAACTTCGTCCGAAGCAATGCCGTTAATCAAAACCGCCGCGTTTGAAGTTGCAAATAATGTAATGACAAGTCTGGCCGGCGAGCATTTGACTGCCGTAATCGGAAACTGGGTTCGTGCCCGCGGAAAAGGTGTCGTAAACGGAATCGATTATGGAACTGCCGGAGAAATCGATAAAATAGATGATCTGACTTTAAACACCGTTTTGAACGATGGAATTATTCCTATCTTTCCGTGCATCGGATGGAGCCTGAACGGAAAACCGTACAACATTTCTTCGATGCAGCTTGCCGCACAGCTTTCGATTCACATCAAGGCAGACAAATTATTTTTCCTCGTTCCGGACGCAGAACTTACAGACAGGTATTTTATAATTCCAAAAGACATCGGTTTGTCCCCGGAAGGAAACATCCCGGCAATGAATATACAGGAATTGAATTCATTTATTGAACTGAATTCCAGTCCGGCAAAAAAATTATCCAAAGCAGACCAGTCACTTTTTAGCCGCATTATTTCTATTCTTGAACTTTCGAGGTCCGCCTGCGAATCTGGAGTTTCGCGCTCGCATATTTTGAACGGCAGCATCGACGGAATTATCCCGTGCGAAATCTTCAGCAATCTTGGTTCGGGAACAATGATTTATTCAAACAATTACGGAAAGATCCGTGCAATGCGCCGCGAAGATATTCCGCAGGTAATGTCAGTTACACGCCCGTTCGTAGAAAACGGAATTCTTCTGCCAAAATCAGAAAAATATCTGGAAACCCATTTTAACGACTTTATCATTTACGAAATCGACGGTTCTGTGCGTGCCTGCGCTGCATTACATATTTACGACCGCTCACAGGCAGAAATCGCCTCGGTTGCCGTAGACGAAACCTGTTCGCACATCGGTATCGGTCCTAAAATGATTGAATACCTGATCAACAAGGCAAAAAGCATAGATATAAAAAGCGTCTTTATTTTAACGACACAGACAGCCGACTGGTTTGAAAGCCTTGGATTCAAAGCAGACAAAATTGAATCAATCCCGGCCAAGCGGAAAGAAATCTGGACGCCGGAACGTAACTCCAAGGTATTCCGCCTGAATCTCAGCTAAAATATTATTTGTACAAATTGCCCGGACGGCTGACGTGTGTTTCACCTCACCTTCCGGGCTTTTTTATTTTAAATGCAAGATTTGTTTTAAATGACGACTGGTAGTTAGAATCTTTAAACTGACTGTCGTTAGTCAGTTTAAATGTTTCTCATGAAACATTTTTCACACAGCCCGCGCAGTGGCCGGGACGCTGATGTTTCTCATGAAACATTTTGCTTACAAACAGGTCGGTGTCGCTTTGAGTCTAGGAACAAAAAAGTTTCTCATGAAACATTATTGGCCTTCTTTCGGCTCGGGGAAATTTTCACACTTATCAAAAAGTTTCTCATGATACATTTCCCCAGATAAAAATATTGAATTTCGGGACTGGGACTAATAGCGAATTACAAATGACGCCTGCAACCCAAACCGGGCAGTCAACTCAAAAACCTTGGTTGCTGAATAAATGTTTCTCATGAAACAAATTATGAACCAACCCGAAACACACGATCTGCACCACGCAACTAAGAATGACCAATTTGATTAAATGACGGAATAGTTTATTGCCCAAATTCAAGTCTTTGAAATCGTAGAATTTATGACTCATATTCATAATTTGATTGAAGCTGAATCAGATGGAAGGACTGTGAGTTATTTTATAATATCCGGCACCCGTCAGATTCCGGAATGTTTCTCATGAAACATTGTTATAACAAAAGAAAGACTGGAAACAGAAAGCTGATAAGTTCAACTTGTGACTAAAAATTTGCGAATATCTAAATGTTTCTCATGAAACAAATTTGTCTACAAGTTATCCACAAGCACAAAATTCAACTTTTTTGTTTTGAAATTTGTAAATTCTTTTAAAATAAGGAATTAGAGAATTCATCCACAAACGGCTAAATTTATCTACAAGTTATCCACAAGCAGCCCGAATTTGTGAACAAATTTTGGGCATAAAAAAACGCCAGAGTAAATCTCTGGCGCCCTGATGGTCAATTGATCGCACTAGACTTTTTGTCTTATAAGGATCATTTAACAAATTCCCCTCGACAATTATTATATTTAATAAAAAAATTTTTGTCATCACAAAAAGTCAAAAATTAATATAATTTTTGAAATTTTTTTTAAAATTATTTTAAAATTGTGCTTTTAACTTTGCTAATTCCTTGTAATATAAAGAATTACGCTTGTTTTTCTTCTTTGTCATCGTCATTTGCTACTTTATCAAAGCCGACAACATAATCCGGCGGATCAATATTGATAACTCTTGTGCCGGAAGAAGCTCTTCCCTGTTTAGAAATTGCATCTGCCTTTAAGCGCAGAGTTTTTCCCTGGCCGGAAATACAAACGACTTCATCTTTTTGTGCAACTGCAAGTGCTCCGATAATTTCGCCCTTGCCGTCGATGTTGCCAAAGATTTTTTGTCCACCGGTTCCGCGGCCGTGGTTGTTGTACTCGTTAAAGTCAACGCGCTTTCCATAACCTTTTTCTGTGATAACGAGACAGTCGCATCCTTCTTCAACCCGGATAGCGGCGGCAAGTTCATCACCGGAAGCAAGTTTAATTCCGCCGACACCTGAACTGGCACGTCCCATCGGTCTAACAGAAGTTTCTGAAATTCTCAAAGACTGACCACGGCGTGTAATCAGCATCAGGTCATCATTGCCCGATGTCAAAATGCTGCTGACAAGTTTGTCACCGTCTTTAAGATGAATTGCGATTACACCGCGTGTTTTTGCATTTGCAAATTCAGTTGTCTTACACTTTTTAACAACACCGTTTTCAGTTGCCATAAAGATGTACTGATCATCTGTGTAATCTTTCATTGTTACGATAGTTGTAATTTCTTCGTCTGCAGAAACTTGGAGCAGAGATTTTACGCTCGAACCACGGCTCGCTCTGCTTGCCTCAGGAATTTCGTGAACTTTAATCCAGTATGCTTTTCCTTCGTTTGTCATGAAGGTAATGTAAGATTTTGTAGTGGCAATAAAAATCTGATTGATGTAATCGTCTTCAATCAGGTTGGCACTCATGCTGCCCTTGCCTCCCCTGCTCTGTGCTTTGTACTGAGTAAGTGGAACACGTTTGATATAACCAAGTTTAGAAATCATAACTACGACTTCTTCTTCCTTAATCATATCTTCTGTGTTAATTTCTTCAACTTCGTCGGCTACGATATCTGTGCGGCGATCGTCTCCGTATTTGTCAGCAAGTTCATTTGTTTCATCTTTGATGAGTGCAAGAATCTTTTCGTGGTGTGCAAGCAGATCTTCGAGGTGATCGATAAGTGCCTGGAGTTCACGGATTTCTTTCTGCAAGTCTTCAATCTGCAGATGAGTAAGACGTTTGAGCTGCATATCGACAATTGCCTGTGCCTGCTCATCATCAAAGTTAAATCTCTTTTCGAGTTTAAGTTTTGCGTCTTCTGTGTTTTCGCTGCTTTTAATAATTTGAATTACTTCGTCGATATTATTGATTGCAGTAATCAAAGCTTCCAAAATGTGCATCTTGTGCTTTGCTACTTTTAAATCATAAATTGTGCGGCGTGTAATTACTTCGTCACGATGTTTAACAAAATGGAATATAATCTGTTTGAGATTTAAGATTTCCGGTTTAAGGTAAGTCTTTTTAAGAGTCAGCAATCCAGGTTCATCATAACGAGGTTCACCGTCCATTTCCTGTGGAACAAGAGCCAAGTTGATTACACCAAAGTTTGACTGCAAATCAGTTTTTGCAAAAAGCTGGTTAAGAACTAATTTTGTGACTGCACCCTTTTTAAGATCAACAACGAGGCGCATACCAACACGGTCAGAAGTTTCGTCGTTGGCATCTGCGATACCTTCGATTATTTTGTCATCGCGGAGGTCATTAATCTTTTTGATAATGTTTGTTGTATTTACTCCATAAGGAACTTCTGTAAATACAATTTTTTCGCGCCCGTGTTTATCAACTTCAATAGTAAATTTTGAACGGATTGTGATTTTACCGCGACCGGTTCGATAAGCCTTTTTAATTCCTTCACGGCCGTAAATTATACCGCCTGTTGGAAAATCCGGACCCTTTATATATTTCATCAATTCATCAATTGAAATTTCCGGGTTATCGATATAGGCAGCAATTGCAGCGGCAACTTCGCGGAGGTTATGGGTAGGCATGTTAGTTGCCATACCAACGGCAATACCTGTTGTACCATTACAAAGAAGGAAAGGAAACTTGGAAGGAAGTACGGAAGGTTCCTTTGTTGTATCATCAAAGTTAGGAACCATATCAACAGTATTCTTGTTGATATCCGCATTCATTTCTTCTGTCATCTTTGACATTTTAGCTTCGGTGTAACGGTAAGCTGCGGCAGGGTCACCGGCGATTGTACCAAAGTTTCCCTGCGGGGTAATCATTGTATAACGCTGAGAAAAGTCCTGTCCCAGACGAACGATTGCATCATAAACAGAAGCGTCTCCGTGCGGGTGATAATGACCGAGTACTTCACCGACGATGGTAGCACATTTTTTTGTTTTTCCACCGCTGGTAAGATTCAACTTGTCCATTGCGTACATGATACGGCGATGTACAGGTTTAAGACCGTCACGAACATCAGGCAAAGCACGCTGTACGATTACTGACATTGAGTAGTCGATATAGGCTTGTTTAACTTCGTCCTCAATAGGAATTTTTATTACGGTTCCACCCTCAGGTGTTTTTGCTTCTTCTAACATTTTTTACCCTAAACTAAATATCAAGATTTGCGTAACTTGAATTACTTTCAATAAACTGTCGGCGAGGTTCAACTTCTTCGCCCATGCAGACTGTAAATATTTTATCTGCGGCTTCTGCATCAGGAATTGTAACAACCCTCATCTTGCGGTGTGCAGGATCCATTGTTGTTTCCCAAAGCTGATTACCGTCCATTTCACCAAGACCTTTGTAACGCTGAACATCTGCCTTATCACGCTGATCACCAAGGGCAGCGAGTGCTTCATCCCGTTCTGCGTCAGAATAGCAGTATACAGGTTCTTTTTTACCAAGCTGAACTTTAAACAATGGCGGCATTGCAAGGAATACGTGGCCCTGTTCAATAAGCTGAGGCATATAACGGAAAAAGAAAGTTAAAAGCAAAGTGCGGATATGTGAACCATCGACATCGGCATCGGCCATGATGATGATTTTGTGATAGCGGAGTTTTTCGATATTAAAATCTTTTCCAAAACCTGTTCCAAGAGAAGCAATTACCGGCTGGAGTTTGTCGTTTCCGACAACCTTGTCTGCAGTAACTTTTTCTACGTTGAGCATTTTTCCCCACAACGGAAGGATGGCCTGTGTTTTTGAATCACGGCCCTTCTTTGCAGAACCACCCGCAGAGTCTCCTTCGACGATATATACTTCACAAATTTCAGGATTATCTTTAATAGAACAATCAGAAAGTTTTTCCGGTTTCTGGAAGGCGCCGGAAACAACCTTTTTACGCATGCGCTCTTTTGCCTTTCGTGCTTCTACACGGGCACATGCTTCGCCGATTGATTTTTCAAGAACTTTTTCGAGAACCGACGGGTTCAATTCAAAAAAGATAGTAAGTTTTTCTTTTACGAGCGAGTCAACAATTGTACGAACTTCAGTATTACCGAGTTTGTCTTTTGTCTGTCCGACAAATTCCGGCTCAGGAACTTTCATTGAAAGAACTGCAACAAGACCTGCGCGGACATCTTCACCGGTGAGCTTTTCTTTTTTATCTTCACCAGGTTCAAATTTACCGTCGCGGTCCGGCATCTTTTTCTTCATTTTTTCGTTGCCGTCGAGAGCCTTATTCAATACCCACAAAAGTGCGGAACGGAAACCATCAAGGTGAGTACCGCCATCTCTTGTGTTGATATCGTTAACATAAGTATGGATGTTTTCGCCGTATGTTTCGTTGTACTGGAAAGAAAGTTCAGTAATTACGTTATCCTTTTCGCCGTTGATGTAAATCGGTTCTTCCGGATAAACAAATTTGCTTTTTTCGTTTAATTCTTTTACGTAGTGAACGATACCGCCTTCATATTTGAGAACTTCTGTTTTTGGAGTTTCGAGGCGTTCGTTTTTAAAGTAAATTACGATTCCGCTGTTGAGGAATGCAAGTTCCTTCAAGCGCTGAATCAAAACATCGTAGTCGTAAGTTGTGGTTTCTGTAAAAATAGTTTTGTCGGCCTTCCAGCGGATTGTTGTACCGTGAAGATCTGAGTCGCCGATAACTTCTACCTTTGTTTTTGGAATTCCCTTTTCGTAACGCTGGCGGTAGATGTGACCGTCGCGCTGAACTGTTGCTTCAAGCCATTCAGAAAGTGCGTTAACACAGCTTACACCAACACCGTGCAAACCGCCCGAAACCTTGTAGGAATTTTTGTCAAATTTTCCGCCGGCATGGAGTCGGGTCAAAACAAGTTCAAGAGCGCTGATTTTTTCTGTCGGGTGAATATCAACAGGAATACCGCGTCCGTTATCTTCTACACGGACAATATCATCTTTTTCGAGAGCAACGGTAATTTCTGTACAAAAACCGGCCATTGCTTCGTCGATACAGTTATCTACAGTTTCATAAACAAGGTGATGCAGTCCTTTAGGACCTGTTGAACCGATATACATACCAGGTCTTTTACGTACAGCTTCAAGACCTTTAAGAACCTGGATGTTCCCTGCTGAATAAGAGGCAGTCATTTTTTATTTCCTTACATTATATAAATTTAATGATTACTTTAAAAAATCGAAAAGAGATTATAAGCAAAGCAAATTATAAGTGTATTGAAGAAAAAAGTAAAGGTGAATTATAATTAGCCTATGTCCAATCAAAATTACAAAGAGTTTTTTACCGAAGCAATAAATCAAATTCATCAGGAAATGATAGCAGCAAATCAGGAAGATGATTTTAAGCTCTGGTTCAATATGGAATATGTAGATGACTCACTTTCCCAGATAAATGTTACTGTTCCGTCAGAATTTATGTGGATGAAGATGATTCAGAACGGATATATCACAAAGACAGAAAATAAAATTCTTGAACTCACTGGTCAGACAATAAAAATCGAACACGTTGTAAAAAAATCTGCTTCGCCTGCTCCTTCAACTGAAGTACAGAAAATTGAAGAAACAAAAAAAGATGCTGAAAAAGAAAAAAAACCTGCAAATATAGAAACTAAAAAACATCCTCAACTGAGGGATGATTTTACATTTGAAAACTTTGTTCCTGGCGACAACAGTATTTATGCTTACAATGCTTCCATGGCAGCTGCAGACAAACCGGGCAAAGCTTTTAACCCGATTTTGATTTATGGTGGAGTTGGTCTTGGTAAAACTCACCTTATGCAGGCAATAGGAAATCAAATTTTTGCAAAAGAAAGCGACAAAATTAAAATTGCTTATTTGAGTGCAGAAAATTTTACAAATGAATTTACAACTGCTGTAAGAAACCAGTCAACCGACAGACAGTCAATGGAAAAATTCAAAAAAAAGTACAGAAACCTTGATGTACTTTTACTCGATGATATTCAGTTTCTGGAAGGAAAAGACCAGACTCAGGAAGAGCTTTTCCATACATTCAATTCAATTTATGACCGTGCAGGCCAGATTGTATTTACAAGCGATAGACCGATAAAAGAAATCAAGGGATTTACAGAACGTTTAAGTTCAAGATTCAGCCGTGGTTTAAACGTTGATCTGCAGCCTCCAAGTTACGAAAACAGAATTGCAATTATTCAGAAGAAACTGGAAATTCAGGGAAAAGAAATTCCAAAAGATGTAATTGAATACATTGCTAAAAACTGCCAGACAAATGTCCGTGATATTGAAGCATGTATTTTAAAATCAATCGGTTATGCTGAACTTGTTAAAAAAACTCTTACAGTAGAAATTGCACAGAACATTTTGCGCGATACAATCAACAATCCGTATTCCGGAACAATTACGATAGAAAATATCCAGAAAGTTGTAGCTGAACATTACAATATTTCAATCAGTGACATCAAAGGAAAAAAGAAAGAAAGAAAATTTGTAATGCCGAGACAGATTGCAGTTTACATTTCCTGCGCACTCACTGAATATTCAACTACTGAAATAGGAACGGAATTTGGCGGCCGTGATCATACAACAATCATGCACGCAAGAGATAAAATTGAAAATATGCTCAAAACAGATCCGTCGCTGGATTCAACTATAAATCTTTTGACACGAGAGGCAAAAGACTACAAAAAAATATAATTTTGTGTAAAATGTGATATAATATTGTGAATAACTTGTGGATAAGTCCACAGCCTGTGGAAATGTGAATTTAAAGTGAATTCAAATATTGAGTTATCAACTTTAAATTTCATTATAAAACAAAGAGTTAAGTGATTTATACACAAATTCACAAGCCTTATTATTACTATTACTAAATTTATATAAATTTAATAAATTTAGAAACGAATAAAAAAGTTGTATGCCGGTAAAAAGGCAGAACTTAAAGGAGACTTATATGAAATTTACCTTTGACAGAAATTCGATGATTAACGAAATTTCAATCGCTCAGGAAATTATTTCGACAAAAAGCAATGTATCCATTCTTTCAAATGTAATGTTCATTGCTCAGGATAATACTTTAACAATCAAAGCTACTGACATCAAAGTAAACTTTGAAACAAAGATTCCTGTTAACATCGAAGAAGAAGGTTCAACAACAGTCTTCTGTGATAAATTCCTTGGAATTTTGACAGGCCTTGATGAAGGTGAAATTGAATTCGTTATCCAGCAGAAAGATAATCAGACAATTGCACTGATCCGCCATACAACTAAAAAAATCAAGTTCCAGTTAAAATGTACTTCTCAGGATAAATTCCCGGAATTTCCGGTTGCAGAAAATGTACCATTCTTTGAAGTTCCAGCCAAAGAAATTAAAAAGATGATCAGCCAGACTTCTTTTGCAGTCAGTGCTGACGAAACAAGATACTTTATGAACGGTGTTTATTTTGAAAAGAAAGACAATAAACTTGTTCTTGTTGCAACAGACGGACGCCGCCTGGCTTATGCTTCAAAAGAATTTGCAGAAGGAATCAGTGAATTTCCTTCGGCAATCGTTCATCCAAAAGTTTTGAATATCGTTGCAAAACATGCTTCTGACGAAGGTAATGTTTCAATTGCAGTAGTAGATAAAATGATTTTCTTCAGATTCAGTAATTATGAATTGAGTTCAACTTTGATTGACGGTCAGTTCCCTAATTACATGAGGGTAATTCCGGAAAGTCAGCTTTATAACTTTAAAGTTACCAAGAGCGAACTTGTTGAATCATTGAAGCGCACTGCAATCATGGTTGATAAAAAAGCAGGAAGAATTTTCTTTAACATCTGTCCTGGTGTTCTTAAACTTACATCTCAGGAATCTGATAACGGTGATGCAGAAGTTGAAATTCCATGCGAATACGCTGGTGATGAATTTACAATTGCTATGAACTATCGCTACATCGAAGAACCGCTCAAAGTAATTACAAGCGATAAAATTAAATTCGAATTCTCCGGAGAAATGAAGGCAGTAACATTGCTTCCTGAACCTGCAGAAGATTATTTCCACATAATTATGCCTATGCAGATGGCTTAATGCGGAGATAAATTTTTCGCAATAATGCCAGTACTTTCAATTTCGTACATTAATTACCGGAATCTTCAGGATTCGACAATTGATTTAAACTCAAAAGAAGTCTTTTTTGTGGGCGAAAACGGACAGGGAAAAAGCAACCTCCTTGAATCCGTATATTATTCTGCCTACGGAAACTCTTTCCGCACCCGCGCGGACGCAGAAGTATGCAGACAGGGCTTTAATGAGTTTTCTGTCAGAACCTTGTACCGTCTTGAAAACAATACTACAGAAAATATTTCTGTAATTTATGAAAACGGTAAAAAGAAAATCGATAAAAACGGTAAATTCATCAAAGACAGAAAAGAGCTTATAAACACAATGCCGTGCGTTCTTTTTTGTCACGATGATCTGGCTTTTGCAGTCGGTGAACCTGAACGCCGCCGTTTTTTTATAGATCAGTGTCTTTCGATGTACGATGTTTTGTACATTGATATAAACCGCAATTACCGTAAAATTCTCAAAAGCCGGAATATGTGCCTTAAAGAAAAAAAATACGAAATGCTTGATATTTATGATATTCAGCTGGCACAAAACGGTATCGAAATTGAAAACAAAAGGCGCAATGCGATTTTTCAGTTTAACCAGATTTTTGGAAAGCTTTACGAAAAAATAACCGGCATCGACGGAATATCAATAAAATACGATCCGTCCTGGAAGTCGCAGTCAAATGTGCTTCCGGATTTGTCTGAAGTAAAACAAATTCTGCTTTCCAAGCGCGATATTGATAAAACAATAATGACAACGATGAGCGGACCGCACCGCGACAGAATAAAGTTTATCAGAAACGGAATGGATTTTATTCCGTGCGCGTCGACAGGTCAAAGGCGCCTGACCGCGATTCTGCTTAGAATTGCACAGTGCATTTTTTATTCACAGATTACCGGAAAAAAACCGGTAATTTTGATGGACGACGTTCTTCTTGAACTTGATCCTGATAAAAGACAGGCCGTTACCCTCGCCCTCCCGGAATATGACCAGCTTTTCTGTACATTTCTGCCGGGCGAGCCATTCGAACGCTACATGAAGAATTCAACAAAGATTTATGAAATAAAAGGAGGCTGCTGGAATGAACGACAATGAAATAATGAACGCTAAAAGTATGATTCTGCAGGTTACGAGCAATCTCCAGGCCAAAATGAAAATGGGCGAAAAAATAGTTACGCTCTGGCAGCAAATTGTTGAATCAATAAAATCGAATTCAATAAACGGCGACAACATCGGCAAAAATATGGCAAGCCACTCACGCGTAAATGATTTTGAAAATGGAATTCTGCTGATTGAATGCGACCATCCGGGCTGGATTCAAATGCTGCAGACACACAAAAAATACATACTCAAAGGATTTGAATTAAAAGCTCCGGAATTGAAAATTCAATCACTGGCTTTTAAACTTTCGGGAACAACAGCAGGCCTCAGAAAAGTTAAGGAACAGGATCAGATTGAAAAACAGAACAGAATTCAAAACGAAAGAATGGAACAGGAAGAAAAAATTTTAGAGGAAAAAGGATTTGCATATCAAAAACCGGCTCAGAAAAAAGAATTACCGCCGGAAATTCAGAAAATGTTTGATGAAATGAAAGACGATATGTTGACCAAAAATAAATAAATTTGATACACTTTACCGCACTACACTTTTTTTGAAAATTTTGGAATCTGTATCAAACAGATTCTGTATATAAGGAGAATGTTCCGATGTTAAGAACATACCAGCCAAGTAAAGTTAAAAGAAATAGAAAATTTGGATTCCGCGCTCGCATGGCAACAAAAGGCGGACGTGCAGTACTCGCTCGTCGTCGTGCTAAGGGCCGCGCAAAACTCACAATTTCTGACGAAAAGAAGCCATACTGATTTTTTATTTTGAAAAATGAAAACACTCTTGGTAGAGTCAAAGCGTTTTGTTCTTGAAGAAAGAATAAAACGCGCTTCAGAAATCAAGAATCTGTTTAAAAATGGGAAAAGAGTAAGTGTAGAAGGAGCAAAACTGTTCTTTTTACCCAATGATAACCAGTTCAATCGAATTGGTTTTCCTCTTCCCCGTGGTTATGGCAACGCCGTTCAGAGAAATTATTCTAAACGGTTAAGCCGGGAAACTTTTCGAAATCTAAAATCGCACCTGAACACCGGCTACGATATGCTGTTCCTTGTATATCCGGGCGCCGAAAAACCCTCGTTCCACTCGCGGTGCGATCAATTTCTTTCATTGTGCAAAAAAGCCGGACTTTTAAAAGAATGGGAAAATTAATCTCAAAATTTTTTTGTAGTCTGATTCGATTTTATCAACTCTGTATTTCTCCTATGTTTCCATCTGCATGTCGTTATACACCTACGTGTTCTCAGTATGCGCTGGAAGCCATTCAGAAATATGGAGCGGTAAAAGGCTCATGGATGGGTTTTAAAAGAATTCTCAGGTGCAATCCTTTTTTTAAGGGTGGCTATGACCCGGTTCCGTAACTAATTCTTGTTTAAACAATTTAATTAATTAAAACGGAGTAAACGATGGAAAAAAACACAGCATGGGCAATTGGATTGTCCTCAATCGTTCTGATTGGTTTTTTCTTCTTACAGACTTTTTTAGCACCAAAACAAAGTGCTCAAACACCTGCCGCTGCAAATTCAACTGAACAAGTATCTTCCGAACAGCCTTCATCAACACCGGTTACAAATTCAACAACAGAAAAAGCAGTTGCCGCTTCTGCAAAAGATTCTGCAGCAGAAGACACTTTTGTAATTGAAACAAACAAATTGAGAGTTACATTTACAAACCGTGGCGGTGACGTAATCGGTTATGAATTAAAAGATCATAAAGATACAGATACAGGCGATTATATCGAAATGGCCGACAATATCACAAAAACAAACCGCGCATTTGCACTCGCTCTCGGAGGAGCAAACGAAGCAATCATTAATGATATTTTTAACGCACGCAAAATCAACGACAATACAATCGGATTCTTTAAGAACTACACTGTAAAAAATGCCGACGGAACAACAGGCGTTTTTACTCTTGTTAAAACTTATGAATTCAACCCGGACGACTATACATTTAAACTTACAGTAAATGTTGACGGAGCTGAAAACTTTAAGGGTCTTGATGTGAACGGTGCCGCTTATTCCTTGAGAACATCTCCTCAGATTGGACCTTTCTACAACCCTAAAATGAACCGCTATGAAAACCGTCAGTTCATTTCTTACAACGGAAACAAAAAGAAGAAGGTAATTCTCGGAACAAACCAGACCAAAGCCTATGAAAAGGCCTGGCAATGGGTTGCTATGGCCGGAAAATACTTTGAAATTCTTACCTTACCTGCTGATTCTTCGACAATGCAGGACAAGGTTGTTTATACATCAAAATGTGACATTGCCGACAAGACAAACTGCCAGGCAATAGTAACACGCCGCGCAATTGATTCAACAAAGGCAGAAGACGTTTACTATATTTATGTTGGACCACGCAACGAAAAAGATTTGAGAATTTACAACGTTGCTGACAAAAACCCATGGAAGCTTGAAGGCGTTCGTTTTGATGACAGTATGCAGACATCGGGCGTTTTGAGCTGGCTCGAAGTTATTCTTAAATTCCTGCTTGAACTTATCAATAAGGCTGTAAAAAACTGGGGTATTTCTATTATCATCCTTACAGCACTTTTGAAATTTGCAATGTTCCCGATTACTGCCAAGACTGCAAAATCTACTGTTAAAATGCAGGAAATGCAGCCAAAAATGCAGGCTCTTCAGGAAAAATACAAGGATAACCCGCAGAAACTTAATGAACAGACAGCAAAACTTTACAAAGAAATCGGTTACAATCCGCTTTCCGGCTGTCTGCCGATGGTATTCCAGTTTGTAATTTTGTTTGCAATGTACAACCTGTTCAACAACTACTTTGAATTCCGCGGAGCAAGTTTTATTCCTGGATGGATCAGCGACTTGTCTGCCGGTGATAATGTAAAAACTCTGGGATTCAATATCCCGTTGCTTGGTAACCATATCAGACTCCTGCCTGTTATTTATGTAATCAGCCAGCTGCTTTTTGGTAAGATTACAAATAACGGCGGTACAACTGCCACACAGAATGCGGGCCAGATGAAGATGATGATGTACGGTATGCCGATTCTTTTCTTCTTCCTGTTCTATAATGCACCGTCAGGATTGCTGCTTTACTGGACAATCAGTAACCTGATTCAGCTCGGACAGCAGTTGTACATCAATTCAAGGATTAAGAAATAATTTTGAATTCAATAATTAAGGGGAAATATAATGACTTACGAATTTGAAGGAAAAAATGAAAAAGAAGCAATTGAAAAAGCAGTTGCTGAACTTGGCCTCGAAAGAGATCAATTTGATGTTGAAATCATCGAAGCACAGAAAAATACATTGTTCAAAAAGGGATACGTAAAAATTCGTGTTCATACAGTAAGTGACACAGAAGTTGCTTCTTACGAAATGCAGGGAAAAAGTTCTTCTCCTGTTAAAAAAACAATTTCTAATCCGCTTGCTCAGGACGAATTTGAACAGAAACTTCTGGATTTTGTAAACGAAATGATTACAAAGATGGGTTACGAAGTTGCTGTAGAAATTATGTTCCGTGAAGACAAAAAAATCGGAATTAAACTCAGCTCTTCTTCATCTTCAATTTTGATTGGCCGCAAAGGTAAAAACCTTGATGCAATGCAGCTTCTGGCAAATGTTTACGCAGGTCACCTTGGACGCGAAGATGTACGTGTAATTCTCGATGCAGAAAACTACCGCGTACGCCGCGAAGAAAGCCTTGTTCATCTTGCTTATACAACTGCCGACAGAGTTCGCTCTAACCGCCAGTCAATTCTTCTTGAACCAATGAATCCTTTTGAACGCCGCCTGATTCATACAACTTTGAACGACATTCCTGATGTAGAAACAATCAGTGAAGGCGAAGGCCTGTACAAACAGGTACGCGTACTTTACAAAGGATTGGGCTACTAATTTTAAGAGAATTATGAATAAAAAATATTTGATTCCCGGTATTTTATTTATTCTTGGTTGCAGCGCAGTGTCAGGAGAACAGAAAGTTCAGCAGAAGGTGTTCTTAAACGATGACAAAGTTGAACTTACTTTGACTCCGGACACTCCCCTTGCACAGCAGGCTGTGAATACCTGGAATTCAAAAGAAAAACCTCGTCTTACAAACGAAAAACTTTTTGCCATCAAAAAAAGTGAGCTTCCGGAAGGCGTGGATATTAACAAGATTTCTAAAATTGTCCGCTCCATTTCTACAATGAAGGGACAGACTTATTATTCAAACAGACATAAAAAGACAGAAGTTTTGTACCACGATGCTTATCTGATTGACGGTCCAAAAAGCAAAAAACCTGTCGCTGACGATATTGAAGGCAGTGCCGAGGGAAAAGTACTTTACTGCATGCAGGATGATAATTCATTTGGCAAATGCTATTACAAATTGAATTACCATCAGACTCAGAATGAAGTCAGTGTTTGTTTTGACAATTTTGAAAGCCTCAAATTCGGCTTTATTACTGCAGCAAAGGCTCACAACATAAAAATTAATTTTGTTGCCGTTGATAACGGAGACGAATTTTTAATTTACCTGATTGTTCAGGCATATTATCCACGAATCTCAGTGCTGGAAGACAAGATGATTGATTCTTTTAACGCGAGAGTGGATTCAATATACAAATGGTTTGTTGGTCAGCTGGCAGACTAAAAACATGCGAGGTGCGTATGAAACGAAATTTATTTGCAGCAATATTTACTTTGCTTGCAATATCTTTTGGAGGATGTAAATCTATGGATAAGGAATTGAAAGCAATCGAAGGTAAAGATGGTGTTTTTGCAATTATGCAGACATCTAAAGGTTCAATCGTTCTTGAACTTTTTTATGACAAAACTCCACTTACAGTAACAAATTTTGTTGGTCTTGCAGAAGGCACTCTTGATGCTGCAAAAGGCAAACCATTTTATGACGGTTTAACTTTCCACCGTGTAATTGCTGACTTTATGATTCAGGGCGGTGACCCGGAAGGAACAGGACGCGGCGGTCCCGGATATCGCTTTGCTGATGAATGCCGCGATGACCTTGTTTTTGACAAACCTGGTTACCTTGCTATGGCAAACGCCGGTCCTGGAACAAACGGAAGCCAGTTCTTTATCACACACGTTCCGACAGACTGGTTGAACGGAAAACACACAATCTTTGGTCAGGTTGTAAATGCAGACAGCCAGAAAGTAGTAAACGCTGTTCAGCAGGGTGATAAAATCGAAAAACTTACAATCGTTCGCCAGGGGGATGCAGCAAAAAGCTTTACTGCAACTCAGGCAGACTTTGATAAACTTGCCGAAGAAGCAAAAATCGCCGCTGTAGAAAAAGCAAAGGCTGCAAATGCAAAGAAAATTGCAGAAGTAGAAAAAGCTTTCCCGGGCTATGCTAAGGACAGCAACGGTATCTACTACAAAACTACAAAAGAAGGAAGCGGAAACAAAATCGGCGGACGCAAAAATGTTGCCTGCGAATACAAAGGTTACCTCGTAGACGGTCGTGTATTTGATCAGTCTAAGGGACGGGGTCCCCTCGAATTTGTAACTGACGGCGGCCAGATGATTCCTGGATTTGATATTATGGTTCAGGATATGAAAGTTGGCGAAAAACGTACAATCGTAATTCCTTCTGATCTGGCATATGGTCCAAACGGAATTCCTGGCGTAATCCCGGGCGGTGCTTACATCGCATTTGATGTTGAACTTGTAAGAGCACGCTAAAATGGCTAACGGTCAGGAAGACCTGGAAGAAAAAAACAGGGATAAACGGCCCACATTAAAAAAAGGCCGGTATTCTGAGTGGAAAAACTTTCAGGGTCGTGAAGATGCCGAAATGCTTTACGAAAAGCACGACGGCTGGACAAGCGCACGCTCTCAGAAAGAATGGGAGCGGATGCAGGATTCAGAATAAAAATGACAAAAAAAGGGCTGTCTTATTAAAGACAGCCCTTTGTAGTTTTAAAGTTTAATTACTTTCCAAAGTAAGCAAGAGCGTTACCGAAAGAAATATCCTTAACAAACTTAGTGAGCATTTCCATATTGTTTGGATACTCGCCGTTTTCTACCCATGTACCAAAGATGTTACAGAGGATGCGGCGGAAGTATTCGTGGCGTGAGTAGCTCAGGAATGAACGGCTGTCAGTAAGCATACCTACAAATGCAGGAATCATGCCGAGGTTGCCGAGAACCTTAATCTGCTGTTCCATACCGTCTTTGTGATCGCAGAACCACCAGCCTGAACCGAACTGGATTTTACCTTTGATTCCGCCACCCTGGAAACAACCCATGATTGTTCCGATTGAGTAGTAGTCTTTCGGGTTAAGAGAGTAAAGGATAGTTTTTGGAGTACCGCCTGCAGCTTCGATCAAAGAAAGAAGGCCTGCGAGGTTTTCTGCCATTGGTTTATCGTGGCTTCCGTCAAAACCGGTATCTGGACCGAGTTTTTCGAACATTGCTTTGTTGTTATCGCGGATAGCATTCATGTGCCACTGCTGAACGATGCCTCTCTGTTCGTAAGCGCGTCCGAGTGCAACGAGAATCTTTGTCTTGTAAGCTTCTGCTTCTGCTTCAGGAATAACTTCGCCTTTGAGTGCGCGTGCAACAACTGCATCGATGTTTGCATCAGTGTCAACTTTGCATGGCGGATATTCAAGAGCGTGGTCAGAAGCACGGCATCCCATTTCGATAAAGAAATCGAGACGTTTGATAAGGGCTTTGATTACATCGTCAGAAGTCTTGATTTCGATTCCTGAAACTTCAGAAAGTTTTTCGATGTATCCTTTGTATGTAGGAAGGTTGATGTTAAGAGCCTTGTCCGGGCGGAATGACGGGCGAACTTTAGTTTCGATTTTTCCGATAGGAGCAGTTCCTTCGGCGATTGCCTTGTGGTATTCAAGTGAATCAATCGGGTCGTCAGTTGTTCCAACAGCGTAAACGTGGAAGTTTTTGAAGATACCTTTTACTGAAAGTTCTTCAGTCTGGAGCATTTTGTTTGCTTTTTCCCAGATACGTGGAGCTGATTCAACAGTAAGCGGTTCGTAAATACCAAAGTAGCGCTGGAGTTCAAGGTGAGTCCAGTGATAGAGCGGGTTTCCGATAAGGTGTTCGATAGTTTCTGCCCACTTAAGGAATTTTTCGTAATCAGGTTTGTCGCCTGTAATGTAATCTTCGGTAATACCGTATGTTCTCATCTGGCGCCATTTGTAGTGGTCGCCGCCGAGCCAGATTTCAGTAAGGTTTTTGAATTGTTTGTTGTTTGCAATCTGCTCTGGTGGAAGATGACAGTGATAGTCCCAAAGTGGTTCATCCTTGCAGGCAGCAAAAAGCTTTTGAGCAGTTTTTGTGTCCAAAAGGAAGTTTTTGTCCATGAATTTTTTCATATTAAAAAGGCCTCCGGATTTTCTAGTTAAGAAAATGTTGAAAAAAATTATATCACGAATATGCCTTTTTTACTACTGCCAGCGTCTTATCGCTTATATCCACTTCCTTACCGAATCTCAGGTAAAAGAGTTTGCAGGAAATGTTTTCCACCGGAACTCCCTGCATCTGGGAAACTGCAAAACGGTAACCTGCAAGCTGTTGGTAATAAATCTCAGGTTCGATAGTTGAATTTGTTTTGTAGTCCACGACGGTGTAGTTCCCTTCTGAACTTTCAAAAACAAGATCTATAGTACCCTTGAGAATCTGTGAATTCAATTTTGCCTTAAACTCATACTCGCTTTTGTGCCAGATTGAATTTTTAGCGTCCTTTCCAAGAGGTGAGTTTTCAAAATCGGCGAGCATTTTCTGACAGATTGAATGTATTGTGTTTATTTTTTTCTGGTTTCCGTTCAGGCCTGCCAGATCGCGGTTGGAAATTTGCGGCTGTTCATCCTTGATAAATGCTTCCATGTAGGCGTGGGCAATCGTACCAAAGTTTGCAAAACTGAATTTTGGTTCCTGGTCCGCTGAATTTTTTGGAATCGATTCCAGGACGATTTTGTTAATCTCCGTGTAAGGCGCTGTATTCGATGCCGTACGCAGCTTTGCCGGACTGGTTTCTTCGTCTTCTTCATGGAGTTTGCTGGGAAGAATATATTTTGCCGGAAGAACATCTTTTTCAATCACGGTTGAATTATTATAGATGTCTTCTCCGGTCAGTTTTTGAATAAGGGATATTTTTTGTGTCCGGGTATTTGAACGGGACTTCTGTTCGTGACTCTGTGTCATGTCATAAGGGCTGATTGTCTCCAGCGTAAAGAGTTTATTTTCTTCTCCCTTTGCCTCATAAAAATCAATTACCGGCTGGAGAATCTGATAAATCTGATCTGTGCGATCGTGGCCCGGAGTATAATCCTTTGGCGTATTTGTAATTTTATAATCCTGGGCTGAGATAAATACATAATCAATGGCGCGGGTTATTGCAACATAGGTCAGACGGCGCAGTTCAGCAAGGCTGAGTCTGGAAATTTCTTCTTTTACCAGAGAAAAGAAATAGTTGCTGGTTGCTGTTTTTTCTTTCAGCTGCGGAATTGACGGCGTGTTTACCGTGTAACCGTATTCTTTAGAAATAAAGGCTTTGTTTTTGTTGGGGTTTTTGTCGCTTTGGGCATTTGACTCTGCCACAAAAACTACCGGAAATTCAAGGCCCTTGCTTTTGTGAATCGACATGATATGTACACCATTTATCTGTTCTATCGGGATGTCGAGGCCTTCAAGTTTTTTTCCGTCATCTGTGTACACGGACAGCTGGTCCAGAAACTCCGTGAGGCTCATGGCGTCTAATTCAGCCTTCCGGGCGAGTTCAAAAATATAATCGTACATTTTTGAATACATTGTGACTGTCTGGTTCCACATGGTTTCGTAACAGTATCCGTATTCGTACCAGAGTTTGCTGATTATACTGGTGAGTTTGGATTTTCTGGCAAACTCTTTTAATTCAACAAACATCTCTTTGCCGCGAGTGTATTTTTTGAGGCTGAGCGGATTGAGGATTTGGGAAGCGTCAAAATCAAAGGGTTTTGAGCTGGATTTTACGATTGCATCGGCTTCGCTGTTTGTCAGATTTACAAATGGTGAACGCAAAACTTTTGTGTAGGCGAGCTCGTCCTTGTCGGTTACGCAGATTTTTAAAAATGAATAAATATCGTTTACCGGTCCGTCGCCAAAGAATCCGGTGATTACTTCCGTATTGTATGGAATCCCGTTTTGCAGGAAGTAGCGTTCGTACACATTCTGGTTTGTGTATTTTTTAAGAAGAATGGCAATGTCACTGAATTTGTAAACCTGACCGTTGATGCCCTCTGTGATGAGCTGTTTGATTTTTTGACAAATCCAGGTTGCTTCCGCGTCGATTTTTGTGAGCTGGTTGAATTCAGCAATCTGACCCTCATTGTAACGGCCGATGATGATGTGACTTTTGTAAACTTCTTCCAGAGTGCTTTTTTGAATTTCCTCTTTTGAAGTCTCTCCTAATTCAACTTTCTGATAAACGGCTTCGTAATCAGGAATGTCTTCATCTTTTTGTGATGGTTTATAAAAACAGGCCGGCCCCCTGCCGTCAAGTTCTTCTGCAAGAGGGGGGTATTCAAAACCACCGAAGAATGTATTGAATGCTCCAATCAGGGCAGGGCATGAGCGGTAGTTTATTGACATGGTCAGATTGCCCTCTGCAAAGTCTCGCGAAAGGGCGCGGAAAACGGAAACATCG
>JAEEGH010008300.1_pt1 | contig 24603 bp, 27 predicted proteins | sample 9134181 | NCBI WGS metagenome assembly JAEEGH01 (sample SAMN16246544, study PRJNA631951) | gut metagenome | biome: gut microbiome; feature: rumen; material: DP-attached | host: Bos | place: Iran: Karaj | collected 2018-10
GAGCATGAGAGGCTCAGACATGGTGTGTTGCGTGCATTCGTTCGCGACCACGGACTTTCTGCCATCAAGTATCAGGACTACGGGTGGCCAGCAAAGGATTTGGATCTGTAAGACAAACAGTATTTAAGCATATAAAAGTATGACAACCATCGACACGACAAATATGTGTTCGCACCTGCAACGCAAGCTATTCGAAGAGGATGGCATATATCATTCTCTATGGATAGCCATGCAGGATGATCCAGAGCTGACAGCCGCAGTCCGCTCTCGTCAGCTACATATCTATCGCAATGGCAAAAAGGTATTGGTTCTGGCTGGTAAGTCTGCACCAAAGGTCATCAGGGAAGACTCGATTTGTAATCTTTTACAAATTGAACGAATCAAGTGGATGGAGCAACGCTTCAATAATGCCTTGGCTGCCATCAAGGATGAGTCTGCTGATTCATTGAAGGCTATCAAAGAGGATGTTGCCGAACTCAGCAAATACTATGGCAGCGAATTGTGGAAACTGGACTTTGCTGCTGATGAAGCAGGGAATCTTCCCCCAGACCTCAAACGCGGAGTACTGTCAGAAGATGGTATTTGGAATCTGCTCTCTGACTATCGTGAAATTCAAAAGAAAAAGCAATGATGGCAAATGCTCTGCTATATTATCTGATAGTTATCAACGTCGTAACCTTCCTGGTCTATGGTATTTCTTCATTTTTGATATTTTAATTTTGTGAAATTATACTTTTCTAAACTGTCGGATTAATCATTCGGCAACCTGACGATAATAGACTCTTCTTTAATCACTGGCATATCCGCCTCTTTCCAAGCAATGATTCCACCTTTAAGGTTTACGCACTTATAGCCGACGTCTGACAACTTAGCAGCTGCATTGGCTGAGCGGCGACCGCTACGGCAGTAGATGGCGATAGTCTTCTCCTTGGGCAGCTTTGCCTTAGCCTGCTCCACGAAGTCGCTTTGGAATTGGTCGATGAGGATAGCTCCCTTGATATGCCCTGCGGCAAACTCATCGGCCTTACGCACGTCGAGGATTACCACGTTTGAGTCTGCAATCAGTTCGGCAAACTCCTTCACTTCCATGTTCTCAAAATTTTGCTGTCCATAGGCAGTAGTAAGCCCAAGTGCGGCGAACAAACAAGTCAAAATCTTCTTCATTTCCTAATAATTCTCAAAATCAGCCACAAAGGTAGCAAATATTCATTTATTTTTCGTATATTTGCAAATAATTTTGCGAAAGAACGTATAACTCTATGCCCAAGGGATACCAAATGATATTAATTTTATTTATTCAAAAACTAAACTGATATGAAGAATTTGATTAAGCGAGAGCAAAGCAAACCTGTTTGCTTTGCCGAGAGTGAAAATTCTCGAACGAAGTTCAAAAGATTAATTGTATGCCTCATGGCAATGATGGGTGTGCTGACCATTTCGGCACAGAGCATTTATGATTTCAAGGTAAAGGATGACGTAGGACAGGAGGTCTCGCTCTCTGACTACAAGGGCAAGGTATTGCTGATTGTGAACACCGCTACCCGATGCGGATTCACACCACAGTATAAGGAACTGGAGGCGTTGTATGAGAAATACGCCAAGGATGGCTTCGAGATTCTCGACTTCCCTTGCAACCAGTTCGGAGAGCAGGCTCCTGGCACGATTCAGGAGATTCACTCGTTCTGTACAGCCAACTTCGACATCCAATTCCCACAATTCGACAAGATTGATGTGAACGGAGCCAACGAGCATCCGCTCTACACCTTCTTGAAGGCACAGAAGGGATTCAGTGGTTTCGATACCAACGACCAGCGAGGCAAGTTCATGGACGACATGCTCCGTAAGCGTGATGCCGATTTCGATAAGAAGAGTGACATTAAATGGAACTTCACCAAGTTCCTCGTCAGTCGCGATGGTCGTGTATTAAAACGCTATGAGCCGACGGATAAGATGAGTGATATTGAGGCCGCTATCCAGATGGAGGTGAATCCCGTACTGAGCAGTATCATGACGCGCACCAGCATCCGACAGTACACCAATGAGCCCGTTTCAAAGGCTGACATCGAGACGATGCTTCGTGCAGGCATGGCTGCTCCTACAGCAGCAAACAAGCAACCCTGGCATTTCGTAGCAGTCACCAACAAGGAGAAGCTGGCAGAACTTGCTGGTCGCAGAGGCATGATTAAGCAGGCAGGTGTGGCCATTATAGTCTGTGGCAATCTGGATAAGGCGATGCAGGGCAAGGCACAGGAGTATTGGATTCAGGACTGCTCTGCAGCCACTGAGAACATCCTCCTTGCAGCCCATGCCCTCGGACTGGGTGCCGTATGGACTGGCTGCTATCCGACCGATGACCGCGTGGCAGAAGTCTCCAAGGTGTTGAAGTTGCCTGAGACCATCGTTCCTCTGTGCGTCATCGCCGTAGGCCATCCAGCAGAACAACCTACACCAAAGGATAAATGGAAGTCTGAGAACGTGTCATATAATGAGTTTGGTGGTAAGGCTGAATAGGTATTATAAGAAAAGATAGGAAATGAAGATATTAGGAAACATCATTTGGTTGATCTTTGGCGGACTGCATACTGCCATTGAGTATTTCATCGCAGGACTGGTTCTGATGATAACCATCATCGGCATCCCGTTCGGTTTGCAGAGTATGAAACTGGGCATGTTGGCCATCTGGCCGTTCGGCTCGAAGGTGAAGTGGAAGAAGTCGCAGCCAGGCTGTCTGAGCATGTTCATGAATGTGCTGTGGTTCTTCGTGGGCGGCATCTGGATTTGTCTTACCCACCTCTTCTACGGCCTGCTGCTCTGCATTACCATCATCGGCATTCCCTGGGGAAAGATGCACTTCCGCCTGGCTAAGCTGGCCTTGTCGCCATTCGGCATGGAAATCGTATAGCCCATGAACAAAGACGAGAAAACTGATTATTTCCCCTTTCTGAACTCCCTGGGATTCATGCCCTTCATCCTGTTGAAGAAACGGGCGAAGGTGGTGACTTCAGCAAAATGGAGCTGGTCGGAAATCTGGGTGATGCTCAGCGAAGTCTGACGCAAGAGGAACACGGCCTCCATCAGCAGCATTTGGTTGATATAATCAACGACAGTGCGACCTCCTGACACCTGACGGACAACGCGCGAGAGGTAGGTGGTGGTGATGCAGAGTTCGGAGGCGTAGAAGCCGATGTTGTGGTGCTCAGCGAAATGCTGGGGCAGCAGGCCGAGGAATCCGAGGAAGATTTCCTCGACGCGCTTGGGGAAGCGGTGTTCGCGGATGCTGTGCTGCTGTATGCTGGAGAGGTCGGTAAGGAAGAGGTTATAGAGCATGCGCAGGCTGTCGTTGGAAAGCGGAAGACCCATCTGCTGATAGTGAATCATCATCTGCATCAGTTCGCGCAGGCGGCGAAAATCGTCGGTTTTCAGTGGGAGCACGGGCGAGGTGAGTTCCACCACCGTGAAGTAGGCCGTGCGGATGGCATCGCGCACCATGGGTAGGCTGAGCGTGAAGTGCTCGTCGCCCAGCAGGCAGATGCCGCTGTAGTCGCTGGAGGACGAGAGGATGGTTATCTCGAAGCCGGGCGAATAGGTATAGAGGTCGCCCTTGTGCAGCGTCAGTTCGCGGTTATTATATAATATGGTAAGCCAGCCGCGCGTGACAATCGTATAGATATAGCACGACAAGAAGCCGTGCGTCTCGTTCGCGCCGAATGACCACTCCGCGTTAGTCTCCAGACAGATAACGTTCCCGTCCCACTCACCCTCGGGTACGGGCAGGTTTCTTATTTGCCAAAATTCCTTCAAGCTATACATAGTCGGACTATTTTGCCGCAAAGTTGCGATTAAGCGAGTGCAAAGAGCTTGCTCATTTTGCCGAGCGTGAGAACTCGAGCTCTGCTCGCTTGCCTAAGCAAGAATTTCGCACAGATTTTCTGTGCAAAGATACGATTATTTTTTTAATCTGTTTCGTTTTAATCGGTTTTTGTTTCGTTTGGGCTTGCAATTCTATGGAAAAAACGTCGTAACTTTGCACCCAGAGAACAAATAACATTAATATTCACTTAAAAACAATTCAAATTACGGACAAGCAGAAATCAATCGAAGCATTACAGTTCTTCGTGACAGGCCTCTCAGAGGGTGCATTCGTACACAAGGTACAGGGACAGATTTTCAAGGCTCAGGGCTTTACGAAGCTGGGCGAGAAGTACATCGGCCACTACACAGAGGAGATGGAATGGGTGGAGAAATTCATCGACCGCATCCTCGACCTGGGCGGCGAGGTGAAAGTGGAGAAGCACGAGGCACGCGCGCTGTGCTACGACCCCGTGGAGTATATCAAGGAAGACCTGAAGATTCAGGAGCCGGGCGTGGAACTGCTGCGCAAGTGCATGGGTTCGGTAAGCGAGGACTATCTCACCTTCGACATTCTGAAGGACTATCTGGCCGACGAGGAGGAGGATCTCTACTGGAGTCAGGGCGCTGTCGAGATGATTGAGAAGATCGGTGCACAGAACTGGCTGATCATGCAGATGTAATACATTAAACAAACATCATTATGGAAATCAAAGCAGTAAAATTCCGCAGAGACGGATTCTACACTCAGCCCTTCGTGTTCGGAGGCGAAGAAGGACAAGACAAATTTGACAAGAACGTGCGCTATCGCGGCAGTCTTCAGAACTATCTGATCGATACGGGCAGCGAGGTGATACTGGTGGATACCGGCCTACCTGCAGGATTCCCAGAGGAAGTGCCAAATGAAGATTCACCCATCTATACCGGCAAGGACATCAGTAGCTATATGGATGCTTTCAAGGCCCTCGGCTACCAGCCTGAACAGGTGACGAAAATTCTGGTTACCCACAAGCATGCTGACCACACCGGCGAACTGAAAAGTTTCCCCAACGCGAAGATCTATGTGAACCAGGAGGAGATGGACGCCGCTGAGTTGCAGGGACTCACGAATCTTTTTCCTGTCAGTTATACCGATGGAGCCTACTACAACTTCCCCGAAAGCCAAAAGATAGCCGACGGCATCTACTACATCAAGGCCAAGGGCCACACAAAGGGCAACAGCATCATCATTGTCGAGATGGACGGACTGTTCTACATGATTCATGGTGATATCACCTATGTGGACGAAGCTCTCTACGAGGACAAACTGTCGGTAGTATTCGATGACCTGCCAGCTGCTCGCGAGACGCAGAACCGTATCCGTGAGTTCATCCGCAACCACCCCACCGTCTATTGTGGCACCCACACACCACAGGGCTATGAGAACCTGGAGGCTAAGCGCGTGATGGATCTGGATAATCCTGTGCCGACCGTTCTGGCTGAAGTGGAGTTCTCCAAGCAGGAAGCCTCTGGTAAGTATGTCTGCTCCATTTGCGGCTATGTCTATGATCCCGCAGAGCACGACGGCGTTGCCTTTGAAGACCTGCCCGACGACTGGCGTTGCCCCCGTTGCAAGCAGCCGAAATCGAAATTTAATCCAGCATAGGACGGCTGAAGTCCCAAAATATCATAAATCCCAAGGCAAAATCAACGTGCTTTGGGATTTAATTCGTATCTTTGTGCCATGATTTCACAAACTAAAACGGATACAATTATGAGTAAGATTCTGATTTTACAAGGCTCTCCGAGAGCCAATGGTAACACCGCTTGGATGGCGGAAGAGTACAAGAAGGCAGCTGAGGCTGCAGGTCATGAGGTGACACTGGTAAATGTTTCGCGTAAGAAGATTGCAGGCTGCTTGGCCTGTGAGTACTGTCATAATAAGGGCAATGGCGCCTGCATCCAGAAGGATGATATGCAGGAGCTCTATCCGCTGATGAACGAGGCCGAGGTGTTGGTACTGGCTGCGCCCATCTATTACTTCACCCTCTGCGCCCAGATTCAGGCTCCCATCCAGCGTATGTACTGCGTCAACAAACCCGCCAACGTCAAGAAGATGGCGCTACTGATGTCATCCTATTCACCTGGCGTCTATGACGGAGCCACTGCCGAGTTCCGCGACATCTGCAACTACTGGCAGGTGGAGAACATGGGCTTTGTCTCCGCCAAGATTGATGAACAAAAGACAGATGAGACCAAGCAGAAAGTGATAGCATTGGCTAGCAAGTTGTAATTATATGATAGGAACAATTGTCAATGCAACCACCATCATCGTTGGCAGCATCATCGGTAGCCTGTTGCATCGTGGTGTAAAAGAGAAATATAAAGAGGTACTCTATACTGGGTTGGGACTGGCATCACTGGCCATCGGACTGAATGCCACCATCAGCCACTTTTCCCAATCGCAGTACCCCGTGCTTTTCATCATATCGCTGGCTATAGGAGGAGTCATCGGTACGGCACTCGACATTGACGGAAGGTTCAAACGGCTCATCGACAAGTTACAGCGCGAAAAGAAGAAGGACGGAAATCGACTGGCAGAAGGCTTGTCAACAGCCATTCTGCTCTATTGCATTGGCCCACTGTCAATGCTCGGGCCAGTCATCTCGGCCTTGAAGGGCGACCACACCTTCCTCTTCACCAATGCCACGCTCGACCTCGTATCGTCGATGGTGTTCTCCTCTACTTACGGCATCGGTATGGTTCTGGCTGCTCCTGTGTTGTTCTGCTGGCAGGGCATGTTCTGGCTCGTTGCACATATTTCAAGCACCGCCATCAGCGACGCGCTCATGGCAGAGTTGCTGATTGTCGGTGGACTGCTCATCACAGGCAGTGGCCTCTCGCTGTTAAACCTGAAGGATTGCAAGACGCTTAATCTCCTGCCTGCCCTCCTGGTGCCCGTTGTTTGGTTTCTGATACGTTCCGTCATATAACCATCATCGACAATAAGTATGCAGACAAGACGGTAGTGATGGTTAATGAGCATGAGTCGCTCAAGCATGATGTGCTTCGGGCATTCGCTCGCGACCACGGACTCTCTACCACAAAGTACCAATAAAATATATGAGAAGATTAATTATTTCGCTTATTACACTGGTCACGATACAAAGCATTTTTGCTGTTGATAAGCTGTTGAGTTTACCCTGCCCTATCCTTGGTGGGGAGTTGAGCAATTCTGCTGCAACATCGGTGGCCGACATCGACGAGGTGATGCCTCGGATGCGAGCATTAGGCCTGAACACAGTGCTCGTACCTGCCTACTGGGAACTGATGGAGCCGCGAGAGCAGATGTATGATTACACTCTCATCGACCGCACCATCGACGTGGCACGGCAGGAGCAGTTGCACGTGGTGTTCCTTTGGTTTGGCGCGTGGAAGAATTCGATGTCGTGCTATACGCCAGCATGGTTCAAGAAGGATACAAAGCGGTTCCCACGGGCGATGACTGCCGAGGGGAAACAGATGGAGATAGCATCGTGTTTCAGCGACAATGTGCTGCAGGCCGATCTGAAAGCGTTCTCGGCGCTGATGCAACATATCCATGAGAAAGACCCGCAACGCGAGGTAGTCATCATGATGCAGATAGAAAACGAAATCGGAATGCTGGAGTCGGCACGCGACCATTCGCCGTTGGCAGAAAAGGCATATAAAAAGGAGCGCTGGGCAGAGCATTACGGCACCGATGAGTATGCCGACGAGAAGTTTATGGCACTGAGCTATGCCCGCTATGTGGAGCATCTGGCCCTGGCAGCCCGAGAGATCCATGATATGCCGCTCTATGTGAATGCTGCGATGAACAGTCGTGGGCGCCGTCCTGGCGAATATCCGTCGGCAGGGCCATTGGCACATCTCATCGACTTCTGGCACGAGGGAGCACCAAGCATCGACCTGTTGGCCCCTGACATCTACGATACAGGCTTCAAGTCGTGGTGTGCGCAGTATGCAATGCCATTGCGCCCACAAGACGGAGGACGCTCGACCTCTGGTCGCTTGCTACCAACGGGACGCAAGAATGTCAAGAATAGACTCTTTATCCCAGAAAGCCGATGTTGCGAGAATAGCGGCGTCCGCGCTCTCTATGCCTTCGGCGAGCATCAAGCTTTGGGCTTCTCACCCTTCGCTATCGACCAGGCTAGCGAGAAAGAGACAGAATCCGTCACAAAAGCCTACACCCTACTACGTCAAGTTTTCAATGTGAAACGCTCATTGAATAGTTGGGGCCTACTCTTTGACCAGGAAGATCGTGAGCGCATCATCGATGACGACGGTGTAGTCATGACCTGTCGTCACTACTTTACCCTGCCTTGGGATCCCCGTGCCACCGACGGCAGTACATGGCCCGAGGGCGGAGCCATGCTCATCCGTCTTGGAAAATTCGACTATCTGTTGGCTGGCAGCGGTGTAGTTATTGACTTTAAGGCTCCAACCGAGAAGCAACAAGAGCAACAAAAGACATTAGGCGAGGATGGTTTCGCCGAAGCAGGCGGGAACACAGATCAAAAGGCGAACAAGCGTTTTAGTGGCAAACGTCTCGGTCTCCTTTCCGTTGATGAGGTATCCATCTCTGACAATGGCACGATGCAATACCTCCGACGTCATAACGGTGACCAAACGCATCAAGGCCGTCACGCCCGCATCGGCGTCGGCGAATGGAAAATCCTCCACATCAAACTTTACGAATATTAAAAATAACAATATGGAAAGAAAAGATGTGTCCGTCGGCATGGTACTCCATGCGTGAATTTGTGGAGTCGTTGGCCCGAGACGAGGGCAACTTTTACGACGGATGGATGAAGAACCCAATGAGTGCGATGATCAGCTGCAACGACGGTTTCCGTCCGTTCAGTTTTTATTTAGAGGTGATAGAGTAAGTGTCTATGATAACATCCTTGAGTATGGGAATCATCGTGCATTGCACATCTTCCTTGTTGACGGAATAACCGACATATAGGCAATTGTTATGCACGAAAGCCTTGGGATAGTTGAATCCCAAGGTTTTGTATCTACCATCATAGCGTCTGGGAGGCAGATCATCAGCCTGACCACTGCGGAGTAGAATGCCTTTCTCGAATCTGACACCATCCTGACTCAGGAGTAAGACCAAAGGCCAACGCCATTTGCCGTTTGCAGGACAGCAGACCATATAGGAAGTGCCATCTGGCAGGTTACCTGCACATTGTTTGGTACGGGCATCGTGGATGTTAGTTATTTGTGGCTTGCTCCAGGTCTCACCTCTGTCGAGGCTGACGGATGCCAGTTTGCGGAAAGTGCTCTTTTGGTCGCGAAACAGCATGACGATGGTTCCATTGGGCTGTACGTATTGGCTTGGCTCAATCTCACGGGATTGTTTGCCTGTATCTTCTGACAGAAAGGCGGCTTTTTGCCAGCCATGATGTCCTGTAGGGTCATCCGTAAAGACAGGACAGATGTGTAGTCCTGGCATGAAGTGTGTAGCACCAATCATACGACCATCAGGAAGGGTGTAAGGATCTTGTTCCAGAACACCTTCCATCGGCAGACCATCAGCCATTCTAACAGGTTGGAGTTGACTCCATGTCAGGCCGTCAGTAGTTGTCATATAACAGGTACGTCCGCCTCGTGGTTCCAGTTCTTTCTGCCAGGTGTCGATGAAAGCCGTCAGCGTATCACCACTCACCAACCAGCCACCGGAAGTGCAGTAGAACTCTTCAGATGGTAAAGATAGAGGCTTGGGGGCACTCCAAGTCAACCCCTCGTCGGCACTGATACTATAGGCCACCCAGGTATCATCGCTGTCTTCATCCTTTGGTGAGCTCTGCCACATGCAGTATAGTTTACCTTTGAAGGCTGTCATCACCACCCCATTGGCATAATGGTCGGTATGATCCGTCGCCGTGAAGATATTAACTGTTCTGACGGCCTCATTTCTCTGAAGTCCAAGTGTCTCATGGCACGTTGTGTCGATAACCCCATCAGCCAGATAGGGCAAGTTATCAGCGGCCATGTTCCTTGGCATCATCATCAGTAATATAATGGTAAAAAAAATGCCACCTTTAAGGTTCACGCACCTATAGCCTACATCTGCCAACTCATTCATTTCTTAATAATTCTCAAAATCATCTACAAAGATAGCAAATATTCACTTATTTTTTGTATATTTGTCCTCTGATTTAATATGTTTTATGAATTTTATCCGCTAACCTCACTAAAAACTATAACGATTATGAAGAGAATGATTTTTTGCCTCATGGCAATGATGGGTGTGCTGACCCTTTCTGCACAGTCAAGTATTTATGATTTCACAGTGAAGGACGATGCAGGAGAGGATGTGTCGCTCGCTGAGTACAAGGGTAAGGTGCTGCTGATCGTGAACACCGCTACCAGATGCGGATTCACGCCACAGTACAAAGAACTGGAGGCATTGTATGAGAAATATGCCAAGGACGGCTTAGAGATTCTGGACTTCCCATGCAATCAGTTCGGAGAGCAGGCTCCTGGTTCGATTCAGGAGATTCACCAGTTTTGCACGGCCAACTTCAACATCCATTTTCCACAGTTCGATAAGATTGATGTGAACGGAGCCAACGAGCATCCGCTCTACACTTTCTTAAAGGCACAGAAAGGATTCAGTGGTTTCGATACCAACGACCAGCGTGGTAAGTTTATGGACGAGATGATGCGTAAACAAGATGCCGATTACGACAAGAAGAGTGACATCAAATGGAACTTCACCAAGTTCCTTGTCTCTCGTGACGGACGAGTATTGAAACGCTATGAGCCAACGGATAAGTTGAGCGACATTGAGGCTGACTTGCAGATGGAGGTGTGCTCAGGCAAGTGAAATACATCAAGTAAAATAACAATGTAAATACGCAAAGTATTATATATGACGAAGGTGAATGCATTGCTGATGAACGCTGCCGACAACGTGGTGACTACGGTGGCGGAGGTGGCGAAGGGTGAGGAGGTCGTCTTTCAGAAAGACGGCGAGTATTTGAAGATAAGAGCCGAGGAGGATATCCCCTACTGCCATAAGGTGACGTTGACGGATCTGCCGGAAGGTGGCGAGGTAATTAAATATGGTGAGAGCCTGGGACGGCTCGTTTGCGCTGTTGCCAAGGGTTGCTGGGTGAACGACCAGAACCTGAAGAGTGAGCTACGCGACTACGACAGCGAACTGGCGGGTGATGACTGGCAGATGTGTACTACCCAGTCTGCTCCACAGCAGATAGCACCTTTCAAGTTCTGGGGCTATCGTCGCGCAGAGGGGCGTCCTTGCATCCGCAACCATATCCTGATTCTGCCCACATGCGTCTGTGCCAGTGAGTCTTGCCGCATCGTGGCCAGTCAGATCCGCGGAGCGGTGAACATCGTGTTCAACACGGGTTGCTCCGACGTGCAGGCCAATACCGACATGAGCCAGAAGGTGTTGATGGGCTTCGCCTGCCATCCCAACGTCTATGGCGTGGTGATCATCGGCCTGGGCTGCGAGACGGTTCCTCATCGGCAGTTGAAGGAGAAGATTGAGCGTCTGACCAATAAGCCCGTCATTTCATTCGGCATTCAGGAGGAGGGTGGCACACTGAAGACCATTGAAAAAGCCACCCGTGCTGCCCGCGAGATGACCCAACAGGCAGGTTCGCAGCAAAAGGAACTTTTCGATGCCTCAGAACTCTATATCGGCATCGAATGTGGTGGAAGTGATGCCACATCGGGTATTGCCAGCAATCCGTCAGTCGGTGAGATGAGCGACATCCTCATCGACATGGGTGCCACGACGGTGATGAGCGAGTCGATAGAGTGGATTGGCGGTGAACACATACTGGCCAAGCGTGCCGCCACTACGGAGATTCACAATCAGATCGTCGAAGTGTGCCGTGAGTACGAGTCTCATCTCTCTGCCGCCGGTCAGGATTGTCGTGCCGGACAGCCTACCCCAGGCAACAAGGCGGGTGGACTATCCACGCTCGAAGAGAAGAGTCTGGGCTGCATCCGCAAGGGTGGTACGCGCCCCATCATGGAAGTGCTTCAGCAGGCGGTTCGTCCTTCAAGGAAAGGAGCCGTCGTGATGGACACCGCAGGCTTTGACATTGCCAGTGTCACGTCGATGGTGGCTTCTGGCTGTCAGGCCATTGTCTTCACTACAGGCAGAGGCACACCTACGGGCAATGCCATCGCTCCCGTGCTGAAGGTAACTGCCAACGAGCGCACCTATCGCATGATGGAGGACAACATGGACGTGGACCTCAGTGCCGTGTTGAGGGGCGAAAAAAACATTGCTCAGATGGGTAGAGAAATTGTTGATATCGTAGCCGAGGTGGCCAGCGGCCGCATGACCAAGGCCGAGGCTTTCGGCTTCTCCGACATCGCCGTAGATCATGTTTGCAGGTTTGTGTAATACTAAGGTATGAGATTAAGGGTAACTTTGTTAGCAACTCTGTTTGCAGCAACTGCATTTGCCCAGGGCGTGATAGATGTGCACAGCCACATCATCACACCTGAGTTTGTGTCTCGCGCAGATACAATGCTCTATCGCTTGGCCGAAATCGAAGTATATCCATAAGCAGGGCACACTACACATGGTGAAGCACCTGAAGCTGCAAGACCTCCAGCCGCTGACACCAGAAACAATGAATACATTATTTAAACGCTTCAATATGGAACAGCAGATTCCGTAATATTGGTAATTCTTTCCAAGATTTGGGTAGGCGGTTGATGGAAAATAGTGCGTACCTTTGCCGACGAAATAATAACGTAATGAAAATGAAGCAAATTATGATGTTACTGGCAGCAGTGCTGCTGACGTGCTGCTCTTCAGACAGCGAAGTGAATGCACAAAACAATACTACAATGACTGAGAAATTGTATATTACCATCGACGGACAGGCACAGGCTGTGACACTCGTCGATAATCAAGCAACAAAGACACTTGTTGAGAAATTGCAGCAGGCTCCCGTCACGCTGTCGCTGAACAACACAACTGGCATCAGCAATGTCCGCTCCAATGCAGAAAGCGGTGTGTACTATTCGCTGAATGGTCAACAAGTGGAGAATCCTACAAAAGGCATATATATAAAAAATGGAAAAAAGGTAATCTTATGAGAAAGTCAATATTAGCCGCTGTGCTGATGGGCTTGACGCTTACAGCCTGCACGAACAAAAAAACTACAAACGAAGAAGGTATGAATACGACATTACAACTGACTCAGGAGTGGGACAAGACGTTCCCCAAGAGCGACAAGGTGGACCACAAGAAGGTCACGTTCAAGAACCGCTATGGCATCGAATTGGCTGCCGATATGTACATTCCGAAAGGAGACAAGAAGTTTGCTGCCATTGCCGTCAGTGGACCCTTCGGTGCCGTAAAGGAACAGTCGAGCGGACTGTATGCCCAGACGCTGGCTGAGCGCGGTTTCCTGACTATCGCCTTCGACCCGTCCTATACGGGCGAGAGCGGCGGCGAACCACGTTATGTGTCATCGCCCGACATCAACACGGAGGACTTCAGCGCTGCCGTTGACTTCCTATCCCTGCAGGACAACGTTGATGCTGAGCGAATCGGCATCCTCGGCGTGTGCGGCTGGGGTGGCATAGCCCTCAACGCAGCGGCGCTCGATCCGCGTATCAAAGCCACCGTGGCAACGACGATGTATGACATGAGCCGCGTGTCGCAGAACGGCTACAACGACGAGGGCGACAGCAAGGAGGCTCGCAATGCCATGCGCAAAGCTCTGGCCGAGCAACGGCTCAAGGACCTCCGCAACGGTTCCTACGAGCGTGCCGGCAGCGTGGTGGAAGACCCGACCGATATGCCGTGGTTCGTTCAGCAGTACCATGCCTACTACAAGACAAAACGCGGCTACCACGAGCGCAGTCTTAACTCCAACGAGGGCTGGAACAAAACATCCGTCCTGCCGTGGCTCAATGCCGGTTTCCTCAAGTTCACCGATGAGATAGACAATGCCGTGCTGATACTACATGGTGAGAAGGCCCACAGCCGCTATTTCGGCATCACCGCATACGAAAACATGACGGGCGCAAAGGTCAATTTGCAGGGGCAAGACGAGAACCTGCAGCCGCTCAATGCACCGCTTGCCGAGCCATTCATCGTTAACCGCGGCAACAAACAGCTCTACATCGTCCCTGGTGCCACCCATTGCGACCTCTACGACGGCGGCGAGAAAAGCTATATTCCCTTCGACAAGCTGGAAGAATTTTATAAGGCAAATCTGAAATAATATGACCAACAACAGAATCATCCAGATAGACAGCGTTGATGCGTACAACAAACTATACGGATGGGAGACGCTGCACCCGCTGGTGACGGTGGTGAACCACGCCAATCCAATGGCCAGCGACCTGAACCACTCGCGACTGAGCTACGGCCTGTATGCGCTGTTCTTGAAGCAGGGCGACGGCTGTTCGATACGTTACGGACGTGAGAAGTACGACTATCAGGAGGGCACCGTAGTGAGCTTCAAGCCCGGACAGGTGGTCGAGGTGGAGTGGGACGAGAGCCGACCCATGCCGCCCTCACGCGGACTGCTGTTCCATCCCGATTTGCTCTACGGCACACAGCTCGCCCGCCGCATCAACGACTACACGTTCTTCGACTACGACCAGCGTGAGGCCCTGCACCTCTCGGAGCGCGAGCAACACATGGTGGTAGAACTGTTCGACAGAATCGAAGAGGAATTGCAGCACCCCATCGACCGCCACTCACAGACGCTCATCACCGATGCCATCGGCCTGCTCTTGGACTACTGCATGCGCTACTACGACCGCCAGTTCATCACGCGTCACAAGGTGAACAGCGACATCCTCACTGCCTTCCATCAGCAACTTCGCGAGTATTTCGAGAGCGGACATCCAGAGCGTAATGGTCTGCCATCGGTAGCTTACTTCGCCGACAAAGCCTGTCTCTCGCCTAACTATTTCGGCGACCTCATCAGCAAAGAGAGCGGCACCACTGCCCAGCGCCACATCCAGGATGCCGTCATCGAGCGTTCCAAGCAGCTCCTCATCGAGACCCGCCTGCCCGTCAGCGAAATTGCCTACCAGCTCGGCTTCGAATATCCGCAACACTTCTCGCGCCTGTTCAAGTCGCGCACTGGCATGACACCGAATGAATATAGATTAACAGCATAACAATTATGAAGAAGATAGTAATGATGTTGGCGGTACTCTTGACAATCAGCCTGAGTGCCTGCTCACAAGGAAACAAAGCAAAGGAGAGTAAAGACATGAACAAAGTATTAGTAGCCTATTTCTCGGCATCGGGCGTGACGAAGGGTGTAGCCCAGCAGTTGGCAGAGGTGACAGGCGGAACGTTGCACGAAATCAAGCCCGCACAGCCCTACACGGATGCAGACCTCGACTGGCGCGACAAGCAGAGTCGCAGCAGCGTGGAGATGCAGGACAAGTCATCACGTCCTGCCATTACGGACAAACTGACGAACATGCAATACTATGATGTCGTCTATGTCGGCTTCCCCGTTTGGTGGTACACTTGCCCGACGATTATCAACACCTTCATGGAGGCCTACGACTTCAAGGGAAAGACCGTTATCCCCTTCGCCACCTCTGGCGGCAGCAGCATCAAAAAAGCCTGCGAAGACCTGAAAGCCGCTTATCCTGAGGTCAACTGGAAAGAAGGTAAACTGCTAAATAGTGTATCGAAAAAGGATTTGGAAGATTGGGTAAAGAAACAGTAATTCAAAAATTATCCTAAATCCCAAGACGAGATAATGTCGTTTTGGGATTCTTTTCGTATATTTGCAACAAGATTATATTAACTAAACACAATACGATTATGAAAGTTCTGATTTTACAAGGATCTCCGAGAGCAAATGGTAACACCGCTTGGATGGCGGAAGAGTACAAGAAGGCTGCTGAGGCAGCAGGTCATGAGGTGACGCTGGTGAATGTGTCGCGTAAGAAGATTGCAGGTTGCCTGGCCTGTGAGTATTGTCACAATAAGGGCAATGGTGCATGTATCCAGAAGGACGACATGCAGGAGCTCTATCCGCTGATGAACGAAGCAGAAGTGCTGGTAATGGCTGCGCCCATCTACTACTTCACCCTTTGCGCCCAGATTCAGGCTCCCATCCAGCGAATGTACTGCGTCAACAAGCCCGCTAACGTCAAGAAGATGGCTCTGCTGATGTCATCCTATTCGCCCAACGTCTATGACGGAGCCACTGCTGAGTTCCGCGACATCTGCAACTACTGGCAGGTGGAGAACATGGGCTTCGTCTCTGCCAAGATTGATGAGCAGAAGACCGAGGAAACCAAGCAAAAGGTGATTGAGCTGGTAGGCAAGTTGTAAATCTTGATGGAGAACATAGTTTCCCTTCTTATTATCTGATAGACAAAGAAGGAAATCTGTTGCCATACAAAGTTGATGCCAGAGACCTCGATAAACTTGAGGAGTTAATAAAGAGAATGTCACATCCGACACTTTCATGCTCGATGGCATTCCTCACATTAAAATGACTTGGACGAAATATGACGATTGATACGACAAACATGTGTTCGCACCTGCAACGGAAGCTGTTCGAAAAGGATGGCATATATCATTCTCTTTGGATGGTTATGCAGGATGATTCAGAATTGACAGCCGTAGTCCGATCTCGCCAGCTACATATCTATCGCAATGGCAAAAAGGTATTGGTGCTGGCAGGCAAGTCTGCACCAAAGATTATCAGAGAGGATCCGATTTGTGATCTTTTACAAATTGAGCGTATCAAATGGATGGAGAATCGCTTCAATAATGCCTTGGCTGCCATCAAGGATGGGTCTGCTGATTCACTGAAGGCTATCAAAGAGGATGTTGCCGAACTCAGCAAATATTATGGCAGTGAGTTGTGGAAGTTGGACTTTGCTGCTGACGAAAGGCAACGGGTAGGCGACGGTAATCGCGAAGCGCTTGCTACCGACAGGGACGCAAGAACGTCGGGAATGGCAGGGAAACTTCCCCCAGACCTCAAACGCGGAGTACTCTCAGAAGATGGAATTTGGAATCTGCTCTCTGACTATCGTGAAATTCAAAAGAAGAAGCAATGAAGAAACGAAAAATCAAGTATTCGGCAATATTCTTTCTCTGCTGGTTTGCCCTTTTGGTCTTGCTGGTGGATGGAGTCTTGAGGTTCCAGACATTGGTGGAGATTTAAGAATAATTGTGAAACGATTTAATAGCTAGACTTATGGAAGGATTAAAGATTCTCATGATTGGTTGGACGGGCACGATCAGCAGTACCAGCACCCGACAGTTAGCAGAGAGCGGACACGAGCTGTGGCTGCTCAACCGTGGCACGCGCAAGCAAGAGGTGCCAGGGAGTGTGAAACAAGTGATTGCCGACATCGACGACACGGACAGTGTGCTCGCCGGTTTGGGTGACGCGCAGTTCGACGCCGTCTGCGAGTTCATCGGCTTCGTGCCGGAGCAAGTGGAGCGCGACATCCGGCTGTTCCGCGGACGCACGCGGCAGTACGTCTATATCTCGTCGGCCTCGGCCTACGCGAAACCGGTGCGCAGTCCGTATATCACCGAGGGCACCGGGCTGGCGAATCCCCACTGGCAATATTCGCGCAACAAGATTGCCTGTGAGGAACTGCTGATGAAGGAGTATCGCGACAATGGATTCCCCGTGACCATCGTCCGCCCGTCGCACACCTACTGCGAGCGCGGCGTGCCTGTCAGCATCCACGGGCCGAAAGGCAGTTGGCAGGTGCTGAAGCGTATGCTGGAGGGCAAACCCGTGCTGGTGCATGGCGACGGTTCTTCGCTGTGGACACTGACATGGAACGAGGACTTCGCACGCGGCTTCATCGGTCTGTTGGGTAATCCGAAGGCCATCGGCGAGGCATTCCAGATTATGAGCGACGAGCAACTGACTTGGGATCAAATCTACGAGTGTGTCGGCCGGGCATTGAACGTCACGCCAAAACTTTATCATGTCGCCTCCGAATTCTTGGCTGCCGTCTGTCCAAAGGAGTATGATTTGGAGGGCAACCTCATCGGCGACAAGGCGGCAACGGTCATCTTCGACTGCACGAAACTGAAGCGTGCCGTCCCAGGCTTCCAGGCCACGACCCGCTTTGACGATGGCGTTCGTCGTTGTGTAGACTATATCCTTTCACATCCAGAATTGCAAGTGGAAGACCCCGAGTTCGACCAATGGTGCGACAAAGTCATCGAGTCGCAAGAGCAAGCAAAGAAGATGATTTTAACATGATGTCACATGAGTGTCAGGACACTCTGTGACTGTCACAGATTCTCCTGACCCCATTGTGTCACTCATCGTCGTCGGCTGCCAGCGCGTCGGTCTTGGTGAAGAGGTCCAGATCGATACAACCGCCCATCGTCTCATAGCCTTTGGCATTCAGGTGCAGCCAGTCGTTCTCAAACAGAAACTGCGACTGCATGGCGATGGTATCCTCAGGGTTACGCACAGCCTTGTCGAAGTCGATCACACCATCGAGCATCTTCGTCGTGCGAATCCACTTATTCAGCGTGCTGCGACCGTTCTCGTGATCCACAGAGTAATAGTTATTGCCCTTAAACGGCGTAATCGTCGCACCAAACACATAGATACCCTTCTGGTGCGCCTCACGGATAATCTGCTTGTAGACGCCGATAATGTTCTTGGCCGTCTGGACGCCATTACGCGAGCCACCCAGGTCGTTGACAGCCTCGAAGAGGATAATCCACTTCACGCCCTCCTGACCGAACAAATCGCGTTGATAGCGGTTCACGGCAGCAGGGCCTAAGCCGCCGCCCAGCACACAGTTGCCGCCGATACCCATATTCAGCACACCCACCTGCTTGGTCGGCTCATTCTCCAGCAACCGGCGTGAGAGCACATCGGCCCAGCGGTTCTGCTGATTGGTGGTCGAGCCGCGACCGTCAGTAATCGAATTGCCTAAGATGGCCACTGCCCCGGCCGTCTCGGGAGCCTCTACCTCCAAGGTCTGGATGGTATACCAGTGGTCGGTCCTCACGGCATCGCTGAAGTCATTGGTATTACCGGCCTTCAGATACGATGTGGTTCTTGAGCCGGGATGTCCGCTCACGCTGGTCGACGAGGCCGAACCGTAGTGGATGGTAATGGCCACGTTCTGACGAGCACCGATCTTGAAACCGACAGGGTCCGACACGGCCGTCCCCTTGGCAGGCATCGTCACCCCGGCCTTACCGCCGAAGGTCAGACTCACGGTCGAGGCCTCATCAATCTCCGCACTACTGCCTGCCGTCTTGGCCAATGCCAGTTCCACGGCCTTGATTTCCGTAGCACCCGAGCTGAACTCGTTGGTCAGTTTCAGGCGCACCTTCTCACCGCCAATCGATACCTGTACAATTTGGCGCAACGAGTTGTTGCCCAAGCCAGGCGACGGGGGATTATTATGTGGTTCCACCAATTGCGGGGCCGTACCCCACGTGCCAACCCAATGATTGTCGGCAAAAGCGATGCCTACCGTGAACAGGCAGACAAGCAATAAAACTGTCTTTTTCATTCTGATCATAACTGTTTATCCGATTTTGACTGCAAATTTACGTATTTCCAGCCAATCTCCCAAACGTTTATATCCTTTTTCTACCGTTCCCGCCTCGGATGAAACAAATCATGCGTATTTTTGAAACATACCTCAACACGAGTGTCACATGAGGGTCAGGATATTTTGTGACTGTCACAGATTCTCCTGACCCCATTGTGACATTTTTTGAGGGGAATAGCATTATTCTCAGGAAATTGTTGTATCTTTGCCGCCGTAACCAATAAACGCAAGAAGATATGAGCATCGACACTTACAAACTGACAAGCACGGAAGAACCTACCGATGAGGTGCTTTCGCAACTGATGCGCGAGGCTGCCGAGGAGGCACGCGAAACAAATGCACAGGCGACACAACGCTATTTCGACGAACTGAGGAAGGCTGCCGCAAACATCAGATAGCCATGTGTCAGACTTCATCCGCCGCGCCCATGAAGCAGGCTACTTCATTCGCATCTTCTTCGTTTCGACCTGCCACCCGTCAATCAATTCCTCGCGCATTGCCCGCCGAGTGATGAAGGGCGGTCACGACGTGCCGATTCCGAAGATCATCTCGCGCTACCAGAAGTCGATACTCAACTGCAAGCGCGTGGTGGCGATTGCCGACCGTGTGTACGTCTATGACAACTCCGTCGATGACGCCGAGGCCCGCCTGCTGTTCCGCATGACCGACGGACGGCCCTTCAAACGCTACACCGATGACATCCCAGAGTGGGCGCGAAACATTATAGAATAGCCCCCTCTTACTTTATTCCCTCAAAATCGCGAGCCTGTTCACGATGATGGAACTGATCGATGGCATATCACAGATGGACGGTTCTTTCGTGATAGGTTTGGGACAGTAGATACAGACTGCTGGATTCTGTTACGCCGACAAAGACTAGACGGTCTGCCTGATCACAGATGTACTTATTACGGATATGTGCTGTGGCCTTTGATTGCCTGACAGCCTTAGAAACAGAAATGACCAATAGCCGATTTTCATTCAGTAATTGTTGGAACTCTGGAGGGATGTCCTTATACATCGCTCGGGCCAGAACCACGATTATTGGCTGACGACCTTTCATCAAGAAGTGCAGTACCTCCCGTTCCAAATGGGAACTGAAACCACTGATGACACATTGTCCCTCTTCTGCCATTCTCACCGCCCAGTCATAGCATCTCAGCACCATCTCTGGTGGAATGTTACTTGCTGCCAAGAAAGCTGTTTTGTGAAGTTTCAGCAACTCCTTGTTGCCATAATATGTTATGTCTTTCATCTTATTACCTTATTTTATTTCCAATTTTCCGGTCTATGAAGAATATGCCCATTCGCAAGCGTTACATCCTCTGGCAGCATAGATTGCACAAATCTGGCACGATAACGCTCCAGCCAAACTACATGGTCACATTTGCTTGCTAATGCATAAGAATTCTGAGAAGGCGGAACAAATATGTGGACAGGATGTTCAGGAGCAAACCCTTTGATAATCTCCACAGATGGAATCATATCACTGTCAGCAGATACGATGATAGTGATATCACAACGCTTAGTAAACATATCGGTTAGCATTCCGGTAGCCACTCTCACATCTGACTCCTTTTCTTCATAGGTTTTATTCTTGAATCCACAATTCTGACACTTGAATTTCTTTTTCTTATATCGTCCCAGATGCAACTTGAACTTAGGATTAAGCAAATTGGCACTGAAAAGAACATCCTGATTATCAGCAGCTTGTTGGTCATCGAGAGGTACTGCAGAATAGTAGTTCACTTCTAATAGTTCCTGGTCAGGCAACATCATGCGTTCAAAGAACTTAACGATGTCAAGCCAGTAAAGGCGCTTCCATTTGGGGCCACCATTCTTCAGGCCATAATAGAAATTATAGCCATCCACGTAAACAATAACTTGCTTCTTTGTTTCCATATTATTAAATTTAAATAAAGCCTCCTTTCGGAGGCTTGAGCTTCGGCATATCTCATCCGAGCGGGGTAAATTTTTAAGTTGCTCTTTCACAACTGACCCAAGTAATTTGCATACAAGGGGGATTACTGCTGCAAAGATAAGAAGTTTTCCTGAAACTTCCAAATTTTCAGGCAATTATTTTATATCGGGGCACTAAAAACGTCTTTGGGGCCATTCCCGTGTTATATGGATCCTATTGTACTTGGCACTACATCAGCTTTGCCAACTCATCTGTCACGTTGTTCGCCAACAATACACCAGAATGACCTCTTGACCATTCAAAGGATGGAATGGCTTTTTGCAGTTTCTCAAGAGAAATGTTTGATCCTGCTTGTGGTTCTGCTGCATTCATGCATACCATATCCACATACATCCTCCGCTTAGTGCTACCACCCCAATCGTCAGCAGGGTAAGGATCAGTAATAAATTGTCCAGTGAACACAATGCCGGCCTTATCATCCCCAACTCGCATCATGTAAAACATATCGCCCCTTCGAGCCTCTTCCCAATCATAGATGCTCCAATTCAAGCGGAACATGCCGTGTTCCATGTTTGCAACACACTTCTCATAATCCTTTTCCGTAAACGAACTGATAGAAGGATTCCATCGCATCAGATAATGTCTGGGCTCTGTGGGCACGGGAACCACCTCAAACTGAACTTCCCATATACAGCTGTCGCCATTGGGGTCTTCCACGCCAGACTTGTCAGAACCTTGGAAGCGGAAACGAGTGCCTGCTACCGTATTTATGCCAATGATTTTCGAAAAGCAACTGTCATTTCCACCTTTTAATAACAGAAACTCCAATGTGCCCTTGATAGCATAGGGGAATACACCTTTATTGTATAGATAACAACCATGAAATGTATCGGGCATCGTGTCGACAATCAACAATAGATGTCCGTCAACATTTTCCAATATTTGGCGATAGTTGTCATCGTTGATCTGTAAGCAAATGTGCGTCACTTCACCCGTACGCACCTTGCCAATCACTTCGTCATCCACTTCGAGGGTGATAGCCACCTCGTTGATGTCAACCTCCTTCTTTTCCTTTTTTAGCTTCATAGACTTGTTGTTTTTGTTTTTTGCGTACAAAGATACACTTATTTTTTGAAATAACTATGTCCTTCACCTTATTTTATTTGTACGGCAATGATTCTACCTGTTAATTCCATCGCTTGAATTGTTTTTATTCGTTGTCTTTTCTTGTTTCGCTGGGCGAAATTACTAAAAATAGTTTGAAACTATAATTTTTCTGACCAATCTTTTGGATTAGAATTAAATAATGGTTATCTTTGCACAAATTAAGGCCCGAATCTCTTTGAAAAAAAGGAATGAGGGCAAGTTGGTAACACATAAAAATGAGGAGCAATAATATGCTTAGAAAGATATAACAGAGTAAGGCAACGAAAAAGATCCTGCACTATTGCAGTAGCGCAGGATCCGTAGGATTGTTCTCCCGATGACTTTCCGAGTTGCCCCAGAAAAGGGGGATCATCATAGTTCCTTGGCGCAAAATTAAGAATTAATTCTTGAAAGTAGTGCAAGATGGTTTCTCATATCGGGTATTTTTATAATTAATTAGCAAATGAGGAAACAAAATGGATGGATGTTATCTACATTGATGTGCTACATCATTACATCGTTAACTCATAAGCTATTGTAATAAACCAAAAAAGAAAAGAGATATGATATACCCATATCAAAAATTGCTCCCGCTGGAGTATGAGAATCTTGAAAGCAATAATCCAAGTCTGACGGAAAATGTTCAGACTTTAGGTACACTTCATTCTGTTCTTTGTAAAGGACTGGATTTTACCTCAAAAAACCAGTTCCCGATAGTACTTCCTTCCTTCAGGCAACCACCAGAATACATCTGTTCTTTGCACAGACTTCGCAGGAAACCAGAATCAGTATTGCAGAATATCTGTGGTCATTTCTTTACGTCAGATACTAATATAGAACCTTTCTGGAATCATCCCTTCAGAAATCTTCAGTTCTTAAAGAAGTTAGACTGTATCATTTCCACAGATTTTTCCATTTACACCAACATGGTGTTTTACCAGAAAATGTGGAACTCTTTTCGCAACAAACTAATGTCGGCATTCTTTCAACGAAACGGTATACCACTCATTCCGGCTCCTTCATGGGGCGACCTCCAAAATATTGAACTGTATATGGAAGGCTGGCCGGAAGGCAGTTTGATTGCTATCAATAGTACAGGTATAGGGCATGATAAACGATGTCGGCACATCTGGCTTGACGGCTACTTTGCTATGCTCGCCATCTTGAAGCCTATACATATAATAAGGTATGGAGCTTACATAGAAGGTGAACGTAAAGAGATAAGCACTTATTATCCAAACAACAACAAACCAGGTTACAGATATGGGAGCTAACGGATCATACGATAAAAAATTGGGGGGCGTGCCCAAAGACAAACGTACCCATAAAGAGACTGGCTACACAATTATGGGTCACAAAGTCTTACTTCAAGTAGCGAATGATGACCAAACCAAAAATATCCTTAATTCCAATTCAGAAGACTCAACTTATTTGATAGCCAAATTGAATGAGGATAAAACAGTGACCGTTTGGGATGTCAACATCAATACAAGTCACAAGATCGGAACAGAAATAAACTTGAAGTTCGACACACATGGTAATCTCATTCCGTTTAACGGAAAAGAGAGTGCATCTCATTCTCACAAGTGGATAGAGCATCCTAACGGAAATATGGGGCGGAAGCCTGCCTCAAATGGAGAAAACACGCATTTGCCAATTCCTAATGAGCACATGCCTCTTATTAATGCGATAGAAAAATTCAACAAAGCAAAACATAAATATCCAAAGAAATGACAAATGAAATTGAAAGAAAGATTGCCATTAAAGATTATTATGGCAAAGGTAAGCACGTTTACCAAGACCAAATGGGCTTTCGCAGGGAAATGAGAGATGAGGCCAGGTCGGAGGTAGCTCGCGAAGTATTCCGCTATCATGTGGAAGAAGTCGGCCTTAATCTTGGGTTCTACTATCCACCTACTGACACTTTCTATGCTATCTTCAAAGATGTGTGCCCCGTCAGAGTAAAGACCTTGCCACGTGACAGACGACGCTCAGACTTCGTAGGTTGGCAATGCGACTGCGACCCTCATGACGAGGATCAACTCATTGCCACCTTCGAGGACATCTCGGATGTTTGGGATGGTCTAAAGATTGACGGGAAAGATTTCGAG
>JAEEGH010008302.1_pt1 | contig 24602 bp, 19 predicted proteins | sample 9134181 | NCBI WGS metagenome assembly JAEEGH01 (sample SAMN16246544, study PRJNA631951) | gut metagenome | biome: gut microbiome; feature: rumen; material: DP-attached | host: Bos | place: Iran: Karaj | collected 2018-10
GCTCACACAGGATTTGTTCTTGGTGCTTATCTTGCAGGATTTGATATTGTTCGTGATTGTATGCACAATGACAATGTTTCAGGTTTCATGAATAAGATGCTCAATGAAGAGGTTATCCCTACACTTGTTGATCACCTTGATGAAAATGATCTTAATCAGTTTGCAGCTGCAGTTAAGGATAGATTCAACAATCCGTTCGTTAACCACGAGCTTATGTCTATTTCACTTAACTCAACAAGTAAGTGGAAGGCTAGAAATATGCCATCATTCCTTCAGTACATTGAAAAGAACGGCAAGCTTCCTGTTTGCCTTACAATGTCACTTGCAGCATACATCGCATTCTATTCAAACGATGTACAGGAACTTACAGATGCAGGACTTGTATGTAAGAGACCAGCAGGCAATACATACACAGTAAGTGATGACAGATGGGCACTTGAGTTCTTCTATGATCACAGAAATGATTCAGAAGAAGACCTTGTAAAGGCTGTTCTTTCTAATGAGAAAATGTGGGATCAGGATCTTAACAAGATTGATGGTCTTACAGATGCTGTTATTGCAGACCTTAAGAAGATTCATACAGAAGGCGCAGAGAAAGCATACGCTAGCTGCCTTTAATACATAAAAAAACGCCTCATTGCGAGGCGTTTTTTTTATGAAATTATATCAGATTCTTGTTGTCCATTTTGAGCAATCAATTACTGTGGTAGCAAGGTCTGAATAGAAATCAGGCTCATGGCAAACCATAAGAACTGTACCTTTATATTCTTTGAGTGCTCTGTGTAGCTCATCTTTTGCATCTACGTCAAGATGGTTAGTGGGCTCGTCCAAAACCAGAAGATTAGATTCTCTGTTCATAAGCTTGCAGAGTCGAACCTTGGCCTGCTCACCACCTGAAAGGACTTTACACTTACTTTCGATATGTTTGGTGGTAAGACCGCATTTTGCAAGCGCAGAACGGACTTCGTACTGTGAGAATCCTGGGAATTCGTTCCATATTTCTTCCATACAGGTTGTTTCAATATTTGGAGACATTTCCTGTTCAAAATATCCTATAGCAACATTTTCGCCTCTTGTAACTTTTCCTGATATTGGAGGAATGATGCCCAGAATGCTCTTTAGAAGAGTACTTTTTCCGATACCGTTTGCGCCTGTAAGCACTACAAATGTATTTCTCTCAATAGCAAGAGTTAAAGGTTTTGAAAGAGGGGTATCATAGCCAATGACAAGATCATTTAGCTCAAACAGGAACTTGCTTGGCGTCTTTGCGGTTTTAAAGAAAAATTCAGGCTTTGGTTTCTCCTGTATTTTTTCTATGATATCCATGTTATCAAGTTTCTTTTGACGGGCCATGGCCATATTTCTTGTGGCTACGCGGGCTTTGTTTCTGGCAACAAAATCCTTGAGCTCTGCGATTTCCTGCTGCTGACGGTTGTAGGCTGCCTCTCTTTGAGCTTTTTTAGCTTCATAGACTTCCATGAATTTGTCGTAATCACCTACGTATCTGTCGAGGCTGTGAGTCTGACCATCCATATGGTAGATGATATTGACTACGTTGTTAAGAAATGGAACGTCATGAGATATGAGAATAAAAGCGTTTTCATATTCCTGAAGGTATCTGGTGAGCCATACAATATGCTCAGCATCAAGATAGTTGGTAGGCTCGTCTAAAAGCAGGATATCAGGTTTTTCCAAAAGAAGTTTTCCGAGGAGAATCTTAGTACGCTGACCACCTGAAAGCTCTGTAACATCTCTGTCCAGACCAAGTTCAAGGAATCCAAGTGCTCTTGAAACTTCTTCAATTTTTGAATCGATAAGATAGAAGTCGTGATTGGTCAAAAGATCCTGGATCGTTCCAAGTTCTTCCATATATTCTTCAAGCTGCTTTTCATCTGCTTCCCCCATAGCGTCGCAGATCTCATTCATTCTTTTTTCCATGTCATATAATGGTTCATAGGCAGAAGCAAGGACATCCCTTATAGTCATGCCTTCTTTAAGAACAGCGTGCTGATCAAGATAACCGACTTTAACATTTTTTGCCCATTCAATTGTACCTGCATCCGGCATGAGCTTACCAATTATTATGTTCATGAAAGTTGACTTTCCCTCGCCGTTGGCGCCAACAAGACCGATGTGTTCTCCTTTGAGAAGTCTGAAAGAAACATCATCAAAGATAGCCCTGTCACCAAAGCCGTGGGTAAGATGCTCAACATTTAAAATACTCATAAAAATATCCTCTCTATAATAAACTTTTACCTATTGTTATCTAAGCGCAATCTTTTACATTATAATTGAAAAACATGCTGTTGTCTTTTGCTTTTTTTTGTTTATTAAATTTTCGTAAAAATTTATTAGTGACTTTTGGAATTTAATGTAGTAAAATATAAATCTTGCTGTAAAGATATTATGGAGGTTTTTCAAAATGGATTCAAAACGTATGAAATGGACCACGTTAGCGTTCATGGCATTTTCAACCGTATGGGGTTTTGGAAATGTATTAAATGGTTTTCTTTATTTTAACGGAACACAGGTAATGTTCAGTTGGGTGCTTATGTTTGCACTTTACTTTGTGCCATATGCACTTATGGTTGGTGAGCTTGGTTCTGCCTTCAAAACATCAGGCGGCGGCGTAAGCTCATGGGTACTTAGTACAACAGGACCTAAGGTTGCGTACTATGCAGGCTGGACTTATTGGGCTTGCCATATTACTTATATTGCTTCTAAGTCTTCAGGTGGACTTAAGGCGCTTAGCTGGGCTGTTTACAGAAATGGTGAAAAATATGATTCATTCCCAACATTTGCTGTTCAGCTTGTTACACTGGCTATTCTTTTGATTTTCTGCTATGTTGCTTCAAGAGGACTTAACCCTCTTAAAAAGCTTGCAACTCTTGCAGGAACAAGTATGTTTGTAATGTCTATTCTTTACATCATAATGATGTTTGCTGCACCTGCAATCAATCCACAGGGCGGTTTTGTATCACTTGACCTTAGTATTAAGAGCCTTATTCCTCAGTTTAATGTCAAGTATTTTACATCACTTTCAATACTTGTATTTGCTGTAGGTGGTTGTGAGAAGATCTCTCCTTATGTTAATAAGATTGATAACCCAAGTAAGGGCTTCCCAAGAGCAATGATTACTCTTGCAGGAATGGTTGTTGTTTGTGCAATGCTTGGAACTGTAGCAATGGGTATGATGTTTGATCCTGCAGAGATCAATGCAACATCAGACAGCTTTAATGCATATAACTCAAACGGAAGTTACTGGGCATTCCAGAAACTTGGTAATTACTATCACATTGGTGATACACTTCTTATCATTTATGCTATTTGCAATGCAATCGGTCAGCTTTCAACTCTTGTTATCAGTATTGATGCACCTCTTCGTATGCTTCTTGACAATGAGGATGCAAGAGAGTTCATTCCTTCAAAGCTTCTTAAGAAGAATGATGCCGGCGCTTATGTAAATGGTATTAAGCTTGTAGCTTTATTGTCAGGAGCTATTATTCTTATCCAGTCATTTGTTCCTGGTGCAGCTGTGGTTCTTAAGCAGCTTACAAAGCTAAATTCAGTGTGCATGCCACTTCGTTATCTTTGGGTATTCTGGGCATATATCGCTCTTAGAAAGGCTGGAGATAAGTTTAAGCCTGAATATAGATTTGTTAAGAATCAGGGTGTAGCTCTGTTCTTTGGAATATGGTGCTTTGGAGTAACAGCAGCAAGCTGCATTCTTGGAATGTATGATGCAGATCCGTTTACATTTGCACTTAACGTTATTACACCACTTGTACTTACAGCTCTTGGAGTGATTCTTCCTATGATTGCCAAGAAAGAAAACAAAAATACAGCAGCAAATACAGCTGCATAATTAAAAAATAGATACTGCCAGGGTGCATGAATAATATGCCTTGGCAGTATTTTTTGCCATAATATATTTTTACTCGTATAAATAAGTGTATAATTAATTAGGATATTATTATGAGGAGGAACCGCAATGGCAGATAAAAGAAATATGATAAATGATAGAGTACTTGAAAATGTAAACGGCGGCGCAGGCGCAAATTCTTCAGAATTCAGGGCAAGAAGAAAAGAGTTCGATGATGCCTGGCTGGCATTAAAGATGGAGACTAGTGGTTTCTCAGGCATGAAGATGGCTGAACTCTATGATGAATGGGAGCTTGCAGGGTATTCGCCTGATGCATCAACATTCCTTGCAACTAAAAAGGCATAAATGGAATATTACTCATATATGGTCAGATGTGCAGATGGATCGTTTTACTGCGGATACACCAATGATCTTGAAAAAAGAATAAAGACTCATAATTCAGGTAAGGGGGCTAAGTATACAAGAGCCCGCTTACCTGTTGTCTTGGTTTATTTTGAGACCTTTAAGACTAAAGAAGAAGCTATGAGCAGAGAGTGGCATTTAAAGCGCCTTACGCACTCTCAAAAAGAAAAAATGGCAAATAAATAAGTGTTGCAATTGCGAATATATAGTTATAGAATACAAGTGTACTAGTAAACATAGTACACTTATTTTTTTGCAACTAAAACTATATTGTTAAACAATGGGTGAAGAGAATGAAGCTTATTGATTATCAAGATAGCAGACCAATCTACGAGCAGATAGTTGAGAATTTCAAGATGCAGATCTTTAAAGGGATATTGCAACCGGATGATCAGATGCCATCTGTCAGAAGTCTGTCTATGGAGCTTTCTACAAATCCTAACACTGTACAAAAGGCTTATGCCGAACTTGAAAGACAGGGATTTATCTATACTGTCAAAGGGAGAGGCAATTTTGTAAAAGACAGCACCGGCTTACTTAAGAATAATAAAAAGGAAGAACTGATAAAAGCGGTTGTTGATCTATTTGTAGAGGCAAAAGAAATTGGAATACCACTAGAGGAACTTGTAGAGGAAATAAAGCTAAGGCTTGGGGAGAATATGCAAAGCGGAGGAAAATTAACATGATTGAGTTACTAGACCTGGATAAATCCTATGACGACATCAAAGCTGTCAATCGTGTTTCACTGAGCATTATGGACGGCGAAGTATTCGGACTTGTAGGAACTAATGGAGCAGGAAAGAGTACGATCCTTAGAATAATAGCGGGAGTTATACAGCCGGATCTTGGCATTGTATGTGTTGATAACAGACCTGTATATGACAATCCTGAGGTAAAGAAAGATATATTCTACATTTCTGACGATCAGTATTTTTTACCTAACAGTAGTCCGGAGGACATGGCAGAGTACTATGAGGGAATATATGAAAAGTTTGACAAACTTAGATTTTATAAGATGTGTAATGGCTTTGGACTTGATACAAAGCGTAAGATCAGCACTTTTTCAAAGGGAATGAAAAAGCAGATCTCAATACTGCTTGGAATATGCGCCGGAACCAAGTATCTTCTCTGTGATGAGACCTTTGATGGACTTGACCCGGTTGTAAGGCAGGGAGTTAAGAGTCTGTTCGCGGCAGAGATGGAAGACAGGGGACTTACACCGGTAATTGCATCTCATAACTTAAGGGAGCTTGAGGATATTTGTGATCACGTAGGACTTCTTCACAAGGGAGGAGTGATACTATCCGAGGATATCAGCGATATGAAGCTTAATATGCAGAAAGTTCAGTGTGTATTTGCTTCTGATGAGGATGAGAAAAATGCTCTTGAAGGAATAGATATACTTCTTCATGAAAAGAGAGGAAGACTTCACACCATAACCATGAGAGGTGAAAGAGAAGAGATTGAAGCGGCATTCAAACGCGGCAATCCGGTATTCTTTGAGGTGCTCGCTCTATCATTAGAGGAGATATTTATCAGTGAGACGGAGGTAGTTGGGTATGACATCAGGAAATTTATCCTTCAGTGAAAAGCTTAAGAATCAGAAAAAATATATTACAAGAACTCTTTGGACAGCTCTTGTTGCGCTTCCTTTTGTAGCTGGCTATTTTATTTTCGGAGTGATACTGCTTGTTTCAAGGTGCATAAACTATGCAGCTATGTACGGACAGTCAGATGTAGTCCTAAAGGCTGAAAAATGCAAAGCAGTTTCTATGGTAATGGGAATAAACAGCGTGACCTTTGGGTTTGTGACACTAGTCGCAATCGCATTTGCATTTCAGGGTTTTTCCTATGTGTTTAACCAAAGTCAGATGGATTTCTATCTTAGCCAGCCAACTACGAGATTTCAGAGACTAAAAAAGAACTACGTCAATGCATTTGTTACCTTTCTTATTATCTTTGGATCAGTTGAGCTCATAGCACTTTTGATCGCAGTAGGTATGGGGGCAGTAAATAATGCAGTCCTGTTCTCAGTACTGATTGAGTTTTTGAGGTCTGTCGTACTGTTTTTGGCAGTATACAATGTGACCGTACTTGCTATCATGCTCAGTGGAACAATGCTTTCGGCGTTTCTTCTGACAGGCTTTTTTGCAATTGTTTCTGTGGCGATTTCTGCTGAAATAAGAGGTTTGAAAGAGATATTCTTTAAAACATTCTCTTATTCTGAAGAGTTTAGTGCCATTCTGTCTCCTTTATATGACAGATTTTATGCTTTGTATAACACGAATTTGAATTATGCCGACGAATTTAATGCAAAAATGGTGTTTGAACTCGCAAAAGATAATTTGAGACTTGATATAGATACGCTCATTGTCGGAGTTATTGCTTTTATCTTTGTAATCATTTTCAGCAAGAAAAGAAAAGCTGAAATGGCGGGCAAAAGCTTTGTATTTAGACCTTTTAGATGGTGCATTAAAGTAATCGTAAGCATTATGGCGGGAGTAGCGGCAGGAATACTGGTCTACATGATGAATGACTATGTATGGAATGATAAGCTCTACATAATGATGTGTGTTATCATGCTGCTTGCCACAGCTTTAACCGGATGTTTCATCGAGGTTATTCTTGATGCCAATATCAGGAGATTTACTAAGGGCAAGGCTTCAACGATCATTGCGGTCTGTATGGTTCTTTTGACGTTCGTGGTGTTAAGAGGAGATTTACTCGGTTTTGATTCTTATGTTCCGGCACCTGAAAAGGTTGAGAGCTGTGCAATTCTTGAAGACGACTATAACTTCAATGTGTGGATCGGAAGAGGCATGTTTGGAGATGGGTACTGTGAAAAGCACATGTACATAACTGATGTTGACTCTTTTATCAAACTGGCATCTATCGGAATGGATGGAAGAAAAAACTATGATACGGACTCTTATTATTCCAAGGGTTATGATCTCTCAATACTCTATAGGATGAAAGATGGCAGAAAAATATACAGAAGCATTTTTGTGCCATATGATACCGATGAAGCACTTATGGACAGTATTATTTCAAGTGAAGAGTATAAAAAAGGCCATTACATCTGCTTTGATGATGATGCAATTAGAGAAATGACAGGTTCCAACGTGGGTAACAATAGTGTTTCTTATGTTTCTGCCGGTGGAAGGAAATCTGACGATACCATTACCTATTCTGAAATCAGTGATGCTTACAGGAAAGATATTTTAGAGAGTGCCAATTATTCATACCTGAAATATAATCAGCCAATTGGAAGTTTGGAATTTTCCAGCAATGGGACTCATTATGTAAACGTTTCTGTTCCTGTTTATGAGAACAGTACAAATCTGCTGAAACTTCTCAACGACCATAACATCTATGTTGAGCCCAAGCTTACACCTGAGATGATAAGCAGCATAAGAGTTGATAATTATTATCCGGGTTACAACCTTGATGATTTTGATTCAGGCAAGCTTCAGCGTGATGAGGAAGTGATGACAACAAGTGCTACATACGATCCTGTTAAAAATACCAAAGAAGTGTCAGAAATACTTCAAGATATCATTACTTCAGATTATAATGGAAATTGGTATGATTATAGTCAGAAAGACAACAAATTTAGTGTTGTAATAATGAGAAAGACTGATGACAGCGATTATTATGGGAGTAATGGAGTATACTATTCATTTTTAAAGGGGAAAGTTCCTGAATTTGTAGTTAAGGATACTGAGTAAAGTTGTGTTAAAGTTTTGCGCTAGGGTGAGGAGAAAAATTCATAGATTATTCAAAGGGGAGCTTTCTTCAAATGAGCGAAAGAGCCTTGTATCATGGCTCTTTCTGGCTCCGTCATTATTGGGAGTTATGTTGTTTTTTGTGGCTCCCTTTGGAGTTGTTATCTATTATTCTTTGATAAATAATCCCATTCAAAAGAATTTTGTAGGTTTTGCTAATTATATAAACGTCTGGAACAATGGTGCCTTTAAGCTGGCGGGGATAAATACCTTCAAGTTTTCGCTTGTGGCAGTTCCCCTTGCGGTTTTATTATCTCTCTTTTTAGCTGCAGTAATGGAAGCCAGGATACCCTTTAAAAGCTATTTCAGGTCATTCTTTTTAAGCCCTTTAATGGTACCAACAGCGTCTGTTGTTCTTATATGGCAGGTAATGTTTCACTATAACGGCCTTATAAATAATTTCACTGCAGTTTTTGGTGCAGACAAGGTTGACTGGCTTAAATCAGATAAGGCGCAGGTTGTTATCATAGCTCTTTTCCTATGGAAAAATCTTGGTTATAACATGATCCTGTTTATGTCAGCACTTGCAAGTATTCCAAAAGAGCTTTTGGAAGTGGCATCTTTAGAGAATGCCTCCAAATTCCAGGTGTTCTGGCTTATAAAAGTAAGATATATGTCATCATCGATACTGTTTGTGACAATAATGTCTCTCATAAACTCTTTTAAGGTTTTCAGGGAGATATATCTTATGACAGGCGATTATCCGGTGGATTCGCTATATATGCTGCAACATTTTATGAACAATACATTTGCTTCTCTGGATTATCAAAAGCTATCTGCTGCAGCGATAATAATGTTTATAGTAGTAACGGGGCTTGTGTACATCATGTATGCTGTTGAGAACTACTACGGAAAGGATGTAGAAGGGTAAGACAGCATGAACATGTTACAAAAAATGTATAGGAAAAAGAGGCGTATAGATAATTTTAAGACCGCGCTTGTAACGATTGCAGCTTTTGCATTTGCGATTATTTTCCTTATGCCTATCATACTGACGATCACTAATTCATTTATGTCATCGTCAGAGATAAATGCCAACTACGGTTCGATCTTTGCAACGACTCAAAAGGGCGGAAAAATATTTATTTCCAAGACTGTTAATCTGAAATTTATTCCGGATATGGTCACATTTGCCCAGTATTTTACGGTCTTGTTTAAGAGTCCGCAGTACCTTTTAAAGTTTTGGAACTCCATTATATATGTCGTTCCAATAGTAGGTATTCAGCTTGGAATTGCAACTTTGGCGGCATATGGATTTTCGAGATATGACAGCAGAGTTAAAAGAGCTATCTTTTTTGCCTACATAATAATGATGCTTATGCCTTATCAGGTTACGCTTGTTCCGAATTTTCTGGTTTCTAAGGCCATAGGAATATATGGGACAAGGTGGTCTATATGGCTACCGGGATTCTTTTCACCATTTGCGGTATATCTTTTGACCAAATTTATGAGAAGGATTCCCACGGAAGTATTGGAGGCTGCCTCAATAGATGGGGCAGGTGAGTGGTACATTTTCTCAAGGATCAACATGCCATTATGTAAAGGAGGAATTGCTTCAATTGCTATACTTGTATTTTTTGATTATTGGAATATGGTTGAACAGCCTCTTATTCTTTTGGGTGATCCGGATCTTCATCCGCTTTCTGTATTTCTTTCTAAGATAAATACAGGGGAAATCAGTCTTGCTTTTGCAGTTGCGGTAATTTATCTCGTGCCGCCGCTTCTTATATTTTTATATGGCGAGGATTATCTGGTAGAGGGTATATCTTACCAGGGAGGAATAAAGGGATAAGAGTTTTGCAATTATTTTAGTTACAAGGGGAGTTTTGTTATGTCAGAGAACTTTGACGAGAGAAAAGATTTAATTCAGCCAAAAAAGGAAACAAACAGAAAAGATATGGTAAAGAACGTTGCAATCGCCTTTTTGTCCGTGATGCTTGTTCTTACATTCTTTTCAAACACCATTATGAACTATACTCTGCCTCAGGTAGCGACAGTTCAGATAGAGAGCGGATCAATTAGTCCGCAGATAAGGGGAACCGGAACAGTTACTGCGGAGGACCCATATAATATCACGGTAAAAGAAACAAGAAAGATTTCAGGCGTAGCTGTTAAAGAGGGCGCTCATGTAGAAATCGGAGATATCATCTACTACCTGGAAGATAAAGAATCGGATGAACTGGTTAAGGCAAAAGAGACACTGGACACCTTGGAGCTTGATTATGAACAGATGATGTTTTCAGGTGATGTATCAAGTGCAGTGATCTCAAATGTCAGAAATGGAAAGACAGCCTCTTATGATTCATATCAGGCTCAGGTGGGTTCTGTGCTTGATACTTATAATGCAGCCCTTTCCGCTGACAATGCGGCACAGGCAGAGCTCGATTACATAAGTAACCTGATGGATTATGAAAAGGCGGGGATTGATTACAATACAGCAACACCGGAATACCTTATCGCTCAGGCAACTTCAGATATGACTAAGGCTGCAAATAATGGAGATACCGACAGGGTTGATGAACTTGAAAACTTCATGGCAGAGCTTACAAGAGACAAGTCACAGCTTTCAACCTATAGCTCTCAGCAGGGTTACAGCTATTCACAAAAAATATCTCAGGCAACTGAGAAAAAAGCTCAGACTTCAGCAGCTTTAAAAGAGGCAGAAAGAGTTAAGGAAGATCAGCTAAAGAGCATCAATATTGAAATATCTCTTTGCCAGAAGAGAGACAAGATAACTGAGCAAAAAGAAAAGATTGCAAAGCTTGAGGCTGAATCTGTTGGCGCATCCGTAAAGAGCCCTGTTGCAGGAACAGTATCTTCTGTAAATAAAGTAGCGGGTGAGTCAACTTCTGCAGATGAGACAATCGCAGTTATTCAGGTTGACGGAAAAGATATGACAACGAGCTTTTCTGTAAGCAACTCTCAAGCGCAAAAGCTCAAGGTTGGAGATGCTGCCCAGCCACAGAATGCATGGCAGTTTAGTTCAAACTTCAAGGCTACACTTACATCAATTAAAAATGACAAGCAGGATCCGGCAGGTAAAAAGCTTCTTACCTTTAAGATCGAGAGTACAGAAGTTACACCCGGTCAGAGCATTTCTCTGGCAATCGGTGAAAGAAGCCAGGAATACGATATGATAGTTCCAAACAGCGCTATCAAAACAGACACTAACGGTAAGTTTGTACTTATTGTTAAGAGCAAATCATCACCACTTGGAAACAGATATACAGCCACTAGAGCTGATGTGACAGTTGTTGCATCTGATGACAAAAATTCAGCTATCACAGCTGCGATTGATGATTATGAATATGTCATCACAACTTCCAATAAACCTGTAAAAGCAGGAGAACAGGTAAGGCTTTCTAACGAGTAATGAAGACAAAGTTTAAAGAGATACAGAATAGTTTAATACAGCTTTTTAAGAACAAAGTCTTTATCCTTGTGATCATTCTTATTGCCGCTGACCTTCTTCTGGGAGCATACAGCAGAGCTTTAATAAACAGATTGCCTGAACAGGCGGAAGCCCAGAGGTGGTCTGATGGAAGAAAGATGACTCAGGTCAGTGCCTTTTTTACAGAAGATCAGCTTATAGATTCGGATTACATCAGAAAGCTTGAATATATACTTCAGGCAAAAATGAATGATGTGGGCATTATCGAAGAAGACGATGAAGAATCAGGGAATGCAGGACCGGTGATAATCGAAACGCAGACTCTTGATGAGACAAATGGAGATTCTGAAGATGCTTCACAGGAAGAAGTAGATGATTCAAGACTTTATGCGAGCTGCTATAGTGCCCAGGGAATTATTTCGATCACTTTTGAAAACAAAATGGCAGATAAGGTAACAGCCATAGGTACTGAGGGGGATTTCTTTCTTTTTCACCCTTTAGAGCTGGTATCAGGAAGTTACTACTCGCCGGATGCCCTTATGAAAGACGGGATTGTTATAGATGAGGATCTAGCCTGGCAGCTTTTTGGTTCCAATGATGTAGTTGGGCAGATGGTAATGATCGGCCAGGTGCCTCATTATGTTTCAGGTGTTGTAAAAAGAGAAGAAGGCAAAATGCGAAAGGCTTCAGGCCAAAATGCCAGTATAGCCTATATTTCATATGACAGTCTGTGTAAATACGGAACAATACTTAGTGGACGAACAGAGAGTGCTGAGATTGCTGAGGATGGTACCACGGCTAGTAAAGGCGGTATAAATTGCTACGAAGTGGTAATGCCCGGACCTGTTGATGGAATAGTTGCTCAGATTGTAAAGGAAAGTGCAGCTATTGATGATGCATATATTTCAGTCATTGATAACACTGAGAGATTTTCGTTTTTTGCCCTCCTTAATGTGATAATGTCCTATGGGACAAGGAGTATGTGGAACAAGGCTATATTTTTCCCTTATTGGGAAAATCTGGCCAGAGGGTATGAAGATATTTTAGCGACGCTTCTTTTGATCAGGCTGATATGCAGAACTATTGTAGTTGTAATTATTGTCCTGTTTATCATCAGATCTTACAGAAATAAGAAATGGACTGTAAGAGGAATATTTAATGATCTAATGGAAAAGAAATATGATTATGAGGTAAGACGAGCTCAAAAGAAGTTATGAGAGGAGAGATGTTATGAAAAGAAAAGGTTTATTAAAAAAGACCGGAGCGATAGCATTATCAATGGTTATGGCTATTGGAATGCTCGCCGGCTGCGGAAAAGAGAAAAGTGGTTCAGATGATAGTCTTTTAAATGAGGCAGCATCCGGTTCCAAAGATTATGTTTTTAAGATTGAAGATACGGGCGTTGATATTGACGGCAACAATATTTCAACAGTAAAGATTGCAGGAGACAAGATTTATGCTGTTGATTATTACGGAGCAGATGGAAAAGGCGTTGCGGTTAATTCTTTTGGCTACGATGGTTCAGGTTTAAATACAGTTTATCTTCCTAACAGTAACGGAGAGAGCTATAGCCGTTTTAATTTTGATAAGGACGGAAATATTTATGCGCTTTTAGAGATCTATCATTGGGAAGATGATGGCGAGATGCATATAATGGATGAAGAGGAGAGCTCTAATGAAGCATCCAAGGAGCCCTCCCTTGAAACTGAAGTATCTACAGAGAATACAAGTATCGAAGCATCAAGTGAGAATGCTTCTGCGGAGGGTGTTTCATCACAGGAAGCTTCAATTGATGGATCATCTGCAGATTCATCTTCAGACGATGATTTAGACAAAATGCAGGGGTCATATGATTATTCCACAGAAATGTATGATTCTTCTCAGGAAGAAAGATACCTTGTGAAATATGATGCCCAGGGAAATATGCTCTATAAATACGACATCAATAAAGACCTTGCTGAAGGCGATTATCTCCAGATATATGGAATGGTTTATTCAGAAAAGTATGGTCTTTTGCTAAATGATGGCCGTGGTATTGAGAAGTTTGATGAAAATAACGGCTTTACTCTTGTTTATGATACAAGTAAGTCAACTGAATACAAAGACTCATATCTTGAGCTCTATCAGGGCTTTAATGGAAATATTTTCCTTGCAGGGTATGGAAATGATGGATATTTAATTGCACCTATCGATGTAGAAAAAGGAGAAATAGGACAAAAATCAGCAGCTCTTGAGCGTTACAATAGCATGACAGTATTTGAAGGTAATGGATATGATCTGTATATCAGTACAGAATCAGCAATCTATGGTTATGACTTTAAGGCAGATAAGATTACCAAATTGCTTGACTATGTTGATTCCGATCTTTCAGCAACCTATTCGATCAGCGCAGCAGCAGCTATCAGCGACACAGAGTTTTTAGCTGTACTTCCCGATTTTGAGTATAATTATTCTCTTGAAAGACTTGTTAAAGTTCCTGCTGATCAGGTAAAAGATAAGCAGGTGATCACTCTTGGGGGATCATTCATTGATTATACTGTAAGGCAGGCTGCTGTTAAGTTTAATCAGGAAAACCAGGATTATAAGATAAAGCTTGTAGACTATTCTGTATATAACACAGAAGATAACTGGAACGAGGGGGCTAATAGATTTAATCTCGACATTGTTTCAGGTAATATTCCGGACATTATGACATTTGACAATGATTCACCAGTTGATAGCTTCATCAATAAGGGACTTTTCCTTGATCTTAATAGTTTTGTAAAAAATGACCCGGATCTTTCAAATACTGAATTTATTGATTCTGTAATGGATGCATTTAAGACGGGAGATAAGATGTATCTTATGGTCCCTGGGTTCAGCATTGCAACTGTAGCTATGAAGACTTCGCTTACTCAGGGCAAAAATGTACTATCTGTTGATGATATAGAAAAAATGATAGCCGACATGGGAATCAGCTATGATCTTGTCTGTGGACCGCAGAACCGTCAGGAAATGATGAACTACGGAATTGCTTTTTCAGGAAATAAGTTTATTGATTGGGAAAATAAGAAATGCAATTTCACAGATGAGAACTTCATAAAGCTTTTGGAATTCACCAAGAATTTCCCGGAACAATACAATGAGTCACTCTGGGATAGAAATCTTGACGATATTTACAGGTCAAATGAAGCAATTTTGAGTATGACAGGTATTTATGGATTTGATCAGTATAAGAGATTGAAATATGGACAGTTTGGTGAGGATATTTCATTTGTTGGATTCCCTAATGAAAAAGGTGAGAACTATTCTACAATTTCCCCAAATACGACACTTGCAGTAAGTGCCAGAACAAAGAATTCAGAAGGAATATGGCAGTTCCTTAGGACATTTTACCTTGAGGAATATCAGGATAGCCTGGACTTTGATTTCCCTGTAAGGAAGTCTAGCTTTGATAAAAAAGCAAAAGAAGCAACAGAAGTTAAATATTATACAAATGATGATGGGACAAAGGAAGAAGAGGCAGAATACTATTGGATTGGTGATCAGGAGATCAAGCTTCCTCCGCTAACTCAGGAAGATGTTAAGTTTATAGAGGACTTTATCAACAGTTTGCATGAACCAATTACTTATAACGAAAGCGTTAATAACATCATTATGGAAGAAGCTTCTGCTTTCTTTAGCGGGCAGAAGAGTGCCGAGGAAGTTGCTAGTATCATACAGAGCAGACTTTCAATATATGTAAATGAAAATTCATGATGAAACGATGCAGCTTATATTAAACGATGCAATATAATATCGAATGATGTGGCTTATATCAAACGATGCATATGAGGATTGCTGAGGTGTAGTAGCTTAAACCAAACGATGCATATGAGGATTGCTTCGCAATCCTCATCCGCGCTTTCGCGCGGTATAATAAAAAGGGCAAATAAATTTATTCATGTAAACATGAAAATTTACTTGCCCTTTTTATTGCATCGTTTGATATAAGCAGGATACGGGAATCGAACCCGCCTCCTTAGCTTGGGAAGCTAATATACTACCGATGTACTAATCCTGCATTGCTTGTCACACAACTATTATATTTTACTTTTATTGGCGCACAATTTCAAGTGGGCAAGGCAAATTTTTAGTGCTATAATTTCTCTTAGGTAACTAAAACTTTTAGTATTGTATGGGAGAAAACAAAATGACAGAGGATATTAAAAAAGTTGCAGGCAAGGGGAAGAGCCTTGCAGGGGAATTTCGTGAGTTTATAATGCGTGGTAATGTAATGGATATGGCTGTCGGTGTTATCATTGGTGGTGCTTTCCAGAAGATAATAACATCACTTGTAGATGATATTATCATGCCGATAATAAGTCTTTTGACGGGTGGAATAGACTTCAACAACATGTTTGTAAGTCTTGACGGATCAAAGTATGCAACCCTTGAAGCTGCAAAGGAGGCAGGTGCGGCAACACTTAACTATGGAACATTCATTACTGTAGTTATCAATTTTGTATTGATGGCTTTTGTTATTTTCCTTCTTGTTAAGTTTATGAACTCTGTAAGTAATAAGATCAAAAAGGAAGAGGAGGAAGCTGCTCCTACAACTAAGATCTGCCCTCGTTGTAAGAGTGAGATCAATATCGAGGCAAGCAGATGCCCTCATTGCACATCTGAGCTTTAAATTTGAATTGTCTTTTTGATAAAAATGTTGTATTGTAGCCCTTGTACATTGTTGTATAAGGGCTATTTCTTTATAATATAAGTAAGATTTCGAGTTTTTGGATAGGAAAAGTATTTATGACAAGCGGTAATTTAAGTAAAAAAGCATTAATAGCTATGAGCGGCGGTGTTGACTCAAGTGTAGCGGCTGCGCTTATGGTAGATAAGGGATATGACTGTATGGGCTGTACTATGCGCCTGTATGAGAATGATATGGTAGGAAAAGACCTTTTTGATACATGCTGCAGTCTTGCAGATACCCAGGATGCAAGGGCTGTGTGTGACAAATTAGGGATTGATTACCAGATCTATCATTATGAAGCAGAGTTTAGAGAGAACGTTATTGAACCCTTTGTATGCAGCTATGAGAGAGGAGAGACACCTAATCCCTGTATCAGATGCAACAAGTATCTGAAATTCGATATCCTTTACCAAAAGGGAAGAGAGATGGGCTTTGACTATATTGTCACTGGTCATTACGCGAGGATAGAAGAAAAAGATGGGCATTTTTATCTGCTTAAGGCCAGGGATTTAAATAAAGATCAGAGCTATGTGCTCTATGATCTTACTGAAGAGCAGCTTTCACATACATTTTTCCCACTTGGTGAGTACACCAAGAATGAGGCGAGAGGAATTGCTGAGGGAAAAGAGTTTGTTACATCTCATAAGAGCGAAAGCCAGGATATATGCTTTGTGCCAGACGGTGACTATGAAGCTATGATAAAGCGCTATAGAGGAAAAGAGTATCCAAAGGGCGATTTTGTTGATGTAGACGGAAATGTTTTGGGGCAGCACAAAGGAATTATAGGATATACCATAGGCCAGAGGCGCGGCCTTGGAATCCCTGATAAAAAGAGATTATATGTAACAAGGCTTGATGTTCAGAATAATCAGGTTGTTCTTGGTGACAATGAGGATCTGTTTAAAAGAGAAGTTCACATAAGAGATTTTCATTGGATAACAGGAGATGCTCCTGAAAATGAGTTTAGATGCAGCGCCAAGATCAGGTACAGACACAAGGAACAGCCGGGAGTTTGCATAACAAGTGCTGATGGCAGTGCTGTATTTACTTTTGATGAGCCTCAAAGAGCTATAACTCCGGGACAATCTGCTGTTTTATATGATGGAGATTATGTTCTGGGCGGCGGAATTATTTCTAATATTTGAAAAAAATACTTACATGATACCTTGAAATCTGTTATAATCGAAAATCGCTGAAAAAAGATTTGAAGATTTCAAGGTATTATTGGAAACGCACATCCTTTGCCGGGTGATAACGAACAACACAGAGGTCTTCCCGTTTAAGAAAGAGAGGAACTTATTTTATGTTACCACAGAGCAAATTACAGGATGTGTTTTTTACTGCCTTAATGGCATTTGTTATGGTATATGCCATGATAGTTTACAACATATCACTAAGTGTAGGAGGTCTTCAAAACTTTGTATTCCTTGCGGCATTTAGTGAGATCATTATCATGTGGCCTATAGCTGTAGTACTTGAGCTTTTATTTGTTGGAAAGCTTGCTCAGATTCTTGCTTTTAGATTTGTAACTCCTGGTAAGGATCCAATGATCATGATCATACTTGCTATTTCATCAATGTCTGTATGCCTTATGTGCCCACTTATGAGCCTTGCAGCAACAATTCTTTTCAAGAATGCAGGCAGTGAATTTATTAGCGTATGGCTTCAGACAACAGCCTTTAATTTCCCAATGGCACTTTGCTGGCAGATTTTCTTTGCAGGTCCACTTGTGAGAAATGTATTTGGAGCTATTATGAAAACATTCTTTAAGGGTAATAAAGCAGAAAAAGCTGCTTGATACTATTTGATAATAAAAAATAACCTCGGCATAGAAACTATGCTGAGGTTATTTCTTTTATAGTTTTGTGGATCCTCGCTCAATAAGTTCACCGGAGAAAATAGTTTTCTGAGGCATTTCATTTTGAGAAAGGGTTCCAATAAGGGTCTTAACAAGCTGTATGCACATATCTTCAAGACGATTATCAATAGAAGAGATAGGCGGTTCAGAGCAATGAGTAAGGATGGAATTGTTATATCCAATGATCTGAAGCTCTGTTGGAACCTTGATCTTATTTGCTCTTGCAAAATTCATTGCACCAACAGCTAAAAAGTCATCACTTGCTATAATTCCATCGAATTTCACACCCTTTAAATAGAGCTTTTCAATAAAGTTCTTAACTCCGTCTATATCTTCATTTGATCCCTTGAAACACTGAAGCAGCTCTTTTTTTACTGCTATATCATGGGACAACAGAGCGCTCTGATATCCGGCAAGCTTTTTTAATCCTGAATATGAATTGCTGTTGTAAAGGTAAAGGATGTTTTTGAGTCCTGCGTTGAGCATTTTCTCTGTGGCATCCTGCGTTGCCTTGTAATCATCACATAATGTGCAATACACATTATTGCAGTCATAGTCAGCATTAAGAAGCATTATCGGAACAGAAGCGGCAGCATCGTTGACATACATGTTGTCTTCGGGATTATTCATGATAAAGTTTGAACCGACCATTACGACACTGTCTACATGCTGTGAGAGTAGAAGATTAAGGGATTCTTTTCTGGAATCCATCTCATATCCGGTACAGCAAAGAACAGAATTATAACCATTTTCTCTCAGGTTTTGCTCAATATAGTATAAAGCCTTTGCCAGGTAAAGGTCAGAAGCGTCAGCGCATAAAATGCCGATTGTTTTCATTGAATTAAGGCCGAGACCTCTGGCGAAAGCATTTGGTTTATAGCCGTATTGTTCAATTATATCCATGACTTTTTTGCGTGTCTTGGGCTTAACGTTGGTGCTACCGTTTAAAACTCTTGAAACGGTAGCAATAGAAACGCCGGCCTTTTTGGATATGTCATAAATAGTCATCTGGTTGCTCATAAAATTATCTCGTTTCTAAAGGAAATTTGAAGTATCTTACAGCGTTATTGTAGGAGATATCTGCAGCAATCTCTCCGAGAATATCAAGATCTGATTCAGGATACTCGCCATTTTCAACAAGACTTCCAAGGTAATTGCAAAGGATTCTACGGAAGTAATCATGTCTTGTGTAAGATGTAAAGCTTCTTGAATCTGTAAGCATTCCAACAAAACCGGAAAGGTTGCCGGATTCTGCAACTGATTCAAGCTGCTGTTCCATACCAAGCTTTGTATCGTTGAACCACCAAGCGCTTCCCTGCTGAATCTTGGCAACAACAGGTCCCTCGTTGAATGCATTGAGAGTAGTGTTGATGATCTTGTTATCGCTTGGATTAAGGCTGTAAAGAATAGTCTTTGGAAGAGAGTTCTTTACATGAAGAGCATTGAGGAAATCAGCAAGCTCGCCCATTGGATAATATGCACCGATAGTATCAAATCCTGTATCAGGACCAAGCTTTTCATACATAGGAGTGTTGTTATCACGTTTGCAACCGAAGTGAAGCTGCATTACCCAATCTCTCTTTGCGATTTCTTCGCCTTCAAAGAGCATGAATGCTGTCTCAAATTTAAGGTCTTCTTCATATGAAATCTCTTCGCCGCGAAGTCTCTTAGCAAAGATCTCCTCGATTTCTTCATCTGAAGCAGGTCTGTACATAACATACTCAAGAGCGTGGTCTGTTACGTTACATCCCTTTGATGCGAAGTAATCAAGTCTTACTCTGAGAGCTTCCTTAAGGGATTTGAAAGAATCAACCTTAACACCGCTTACTTCTGAAAGCTTAGCAATGTAATCTGTGAATTCAGGCTTTGTGATATTTTTAGCCTTGTCAGGTCTCCATGCTGGAAGTACCTTAACATCGAAAGAAGAGTCTTCTTTGATCTTGTCGTGCCACTCGAGTGTGTCGATAGGGTCATCTGTTGTGCAGATCAAAGTAACGTTAGACATTTTAATGAGCTTTCTAACGCTCATATCAGGAGACTGAAGAACCTTGTTGCAAAGATCATATACTTCCTCAGCTGTCTTTTCATTAAGAACACCGTTGTAACCGAAATATTTTTTAAGCTCAAGGTGTGCCCAGTGATAGAGTGGGTTGCCTACGGCCTTACCAAGGCACTTTGCAAACATAAGGAACTTTTCCTTATCTGGAGCATCGCCTGTCATATATTTTTCATCTACGCCAAATGCACGCATAAGACGCCATTTGTAATGATCTCCTCCAAGCCAAACCTGTGTGATTGTCTCAAAGTGACGATCCTCAGCGATTTCCTTTGGACTGATGTGACAATGATAATCAAGTATAGGCATGTTTTCAGCATAGTCATGATAAAGCTTTTTAGCTGGTTCAGACTGTAAAAGGAAATCCTCATCCATGAATTTCTTCATTTCATAACCCTCCTTATATAATAATTATTTTTTGAAAAAAACATGTAAGCATTTACATAATCAAAAAATATTATACTAGAGGGCTTTTTCAAATACAATAGATAAAAAGGCATAAATTTTGATTTCTTTTATAGTCGAAAAAGCCAAAAAGCGGTTGACCAAATTGTTTATTGCGGATATGATTTATGTAAGCGAAAATGAAAGAGCTTACATCTGCATAAATGCAGGGAAAGGGTAGGGTTATGAGTAACTTTTTAAAAATTCATCCACAGGATAATGTAGTTGTTTGTCTTGAACCTATGGCTAAGGGGCAGACACTGAATCTTTCAGATAATGAGAGCATAGTAATTGCACAGGATGTTCCGGCAGGACACAAGGTTGCGATCAAAGATATCAAAAATGGCGAAAATATTATTAAATATGGATACGCAATAGGACATTCCACAGAAGATATTACAAAGGGAATGTGGGTTCATACACATGATGTAAAGACAAATCTTGAGGGTATACTCGAGTACAAATATGAGCCTGATAAGGATTATCTTGAAAAAAGAAAATCGATGGTTGGTTCAAAAAAAGCTTCATTTAAAGGCTTTGTCAGAGCAAACGGTAAAGTTGGTATCAGAAATGAGGTTTGGATCATACCGACTGTTGGATGTGTAAACAATATTGCAACCAAGCTTGCTGAGAAGGCGGGCGCTTATGTGAAGGGCAGCGTTGATGAAGTTGTTGCATTCACACATAACTATGGCTGCTCACAGACAGGAGATGACCAGGAGCATACAAGAACAATCCTTTCTGATCTTATAAATCATCCAAATGCCGGTGGTGTGCTTGTGCTGGGGCTTGGATGCGAGAACAGCAACATTGATGTGCTTAAACCATATATTGGTGAAGTTGATGACAAGAGAGTTAAGTTCCTTGTATGTCAGGAATCTGATGATGAGATGCAGGATGGACTTAACCTGCTAAAAGAGATAATAGAAGAAGCAAGTTCCGATGTAAGAGAGGAAGTTGATGCTTCTAAGCTCATCATAGGCCTTAAGTGCGGTGGAAGTGATGGCTTCTCAGGCATTACAGCCAATCCTTTGGTTGGAAGAATATCAGACAGGATAATTGAGTGCGGAGGAACATCAATCCTTACTGAAGTTCCTGAAATGTTCGGTGCAGAGACTATTCTTATGAACAGATGTGTTTCAGAAGAAAAATTCAATGACACAGTTAATATGATCAATGGCTTTAAGGATTACTTCACAAAGCAGGGCGAGCCTATTTATGAGAATCCATCTCCCGGAAATAAGGCAGGCGGAATTACAACTCTTGAAGACAAGTCTCTTGGATGTACCCAGAAGTCAGGTGATTTCCCTGTTATGAACGTCCTTGAGTATGGAGAAAGAACTGATGTTACCGGACTTAATCTTCTTTGTGCACCTGGTAATGACCTTTGCGCAGCAACTGCACTTGCATCTTCCGGTGCACAGATAGTTCTTTTTACAACAGGAAGAGGAACACCATTTGCATGTCCTGTTCCTACTATGAAGATAGCCAGCAACAACACTATTGCAGAGAAAAAGAATAACTGGATCGATTTCAGAGCAGGACAGATCCTTGAAGGTCGCAGTTTTGAAGAGCTTACAGATGAACTCTTTGAAAAGATTTTGAGAACAGCATCTGGTGAAAAGCTTAAGAGTGAAGAAGCAGGTTTCCATGACATGGCTATTTGGAAAAGAGGTGTGACTCTTTAATACTATGGCGGGGGTTATTTTTGACAATATTTACTTTCATAATGTAGTGGAGCTAGTAAAAACAGATCGCGGATATATACCATACAGGATGCCGGAGAATGTCAGAAGAGCAGCAAATGACGGGGTATTCAACAACAGATATGGCACCGGTATTGAGCTGAGATTTAAGATGACAGATGGAAGTTGTAATCTGATACTTTCATCTGAATATCTTGCTGAAGCGCCTGTTGCATGTATATACTTTGGCTCATTTCAGGGTGGATGGGAGTATTCAACAAAAATAATTGGTGAAAGCGCTACCAAAATTCATATCGAATATCCACCTCATATGAAAAAGCTACTGGAAATAGAAAAAAGGAATAAGCTTCCTTTTTCTACGGAGATTGTCAGAGTAGTTCTTCCATATACTAATTGCTATTACGTTGGAGTAGAAGGCAGAGTTGAGGCACCAAAAAAAGAAGAGATGCCTTCTACAACCTACCTTGCATACGGCTCTTCTATAACACATGGAAGCCTTGGGCTTTTGCAGCCTTATTCATATCCATTCCTTATTTCAAGGAAGCTTGGTTGTGATTATATAAACCTTGGTTATGCTGGATGTGCTTTGATGGAAGAGAAAATCGCGCAATATATTGTTTCAAGGAAAGACTGGACCTTCGCTTCAGTTGAGATGGGCGTTAATGCACTTTCTGATAAAAGACCTGTCAGTGATGATGAGTTTGAAAGAAGAATTGACAGATTTACTCAGATTTTGGCTGATGATGGCAGAAAAGTCTTTGCAACCTCTATTTTTCAGGTTAATTACGAGGATGACACCAGGGTAAATAAATTTAGAGAGATAGTCAAAAAATATGCCCAAAAGAGGCTTATTTTCACTGATGGACTGGAACTGATGGGCGATGAAACCTATGTTTCAGCCGATTGTACACACCCTAGCCATGAAGGGCTGGAAATGGTTGCTGAAAACTGGAGCAAGGTCATGAACAAAGCGCTCTTTGAGGGATGATATATACTGTGATATGAAGCTTTTAGAGCGTGATTTCATTTGTGCAATTTTCACAAATGATTTCTAAAATAAAAATGAGTTAAACGTTTTTGCTAGGAATAATTGACATGTAAGCACTTACGCAAACACAGTAATAATGGTACTTTAAAGAAAAAGTATACAATGATGTCCGAAATTCAGCATAATTCACGCTTGAAAAGGTTTCCAGTACATGATAAAGTACATATTAAGGTAAGTGAAAACGCTTACATTTAGTAAACACACAATCTATATGGGAGGAAACATTTAGATGAAAAAGAAAGTTTTATCATTACTTCTGTCAACAGCAATGGTAGCTTCTCTTGCAGCATGTGGCAGCACAAGCGCAGAGACAACAACTACAGAGTCTGGTGACACAACTTCTGCACAGTCAACAGATGCAACAGCATCTACAGACACTGCAGCTGCTACAGATGGAGAGTACACACTTGAGACTCTTAACATCGTAGTTAACGGTACACTTACAGCAACAGTTGAAAGTGGCCAGCAGGAATTCATTCAGCAGTGGGAAGAGGCAGTTTCAGAGAAGATTGGTCACCCAATCAAGCTTAACATCAACCAGCTTGATCACTCTGACTACAACGGAACTGTATCACGTCTTCTTACAACAGGTCAGCCAGGTGATCCTGATTACCCAGATGCTCTTATCATGGGTGCTGATATGTTCAAGCAGTACGCTACAACAGGTCTTCTTTGGGATATGGCTGATGCATATGCAAATGCAGAGTTCCAGTCACGTATTACACTTCCTTCAATCAATGAAAACCTTAAGGACAGCGAAGGACACCTTTACGGATTCGCTCCTACATATGGTAACGGATGTGTAACATATGTTAAGAAGTCTTGGCTTGATGCAGTAGGAATGAAGGCTGAAGATATCAAGACTTTCGATGACTACTACAACATGCTTCTTGCTTTCACAAACAATGATCCAGATGGCGACGGTTCTAACGGAACATACGGTGTTATCGCTGCTGGTTATGGTAAGCTTGATGAGGCTCCATATATCAACTATATGCCAGAGTTCTGGCAGGGCGCTTATCCTTCATTCTATCAGAAGGATGGAGTATGGGTTGATGGTTTCTCAGAGCAGGCTACAATCGATGCACTTACAAGACTTGCTAAGGGTTATGCTGACGGCGTAATCGATCCAGATACAGAAGAAGCTGGAACAAAGCAGGCACGTGAGAAGTTCTTCTCAAATGATCAGTCAACATCAGAAGGTGTATTCACATACTGGGCTGGCACATGGCTTAGAACTCTTACAGACAACATGTCAAAGCAGGAAGTTGATGATGAACTTAGCGATGACAGACTTTTACAGCTTTCTCCTATC
>JAEEGH010008303.1_pt1 | contig 24599 bp, 16 predicted proteins | sample 9134181 | NCBI WGS metagenome assembly JAEEGH01 (sample SAMN16246544, study PRJNA631951) | gut metagenome | biome: gut microbiome; feature: rumen; material: DP-attached | host: Bos | place: Iran: Karaj | collected 2018-10
CTGCCTCACCGAAGAACAGCAGTCAATGCAGCTCAAAGATTTCCGCCTGAACTACGCAAAGGAAGCAACGTGCGGACAGACTTTGAAGCTTTACAAGTCAGAAGACAAAGCGCAGCACACAATTACAATAACCGGCAAGCAGGAACAGAATGTCTGCTTTGAGAGCGTGCTGTACTTTTAAAGAAGTTGCACACACCCCCCAAAAGCGTTGCAACAATGCTTGCGGCACTCCCGCAGAAAACACGCTATTGGCACACAAGCGTGTTCGCTGCGCTCACAATTGTGTGCATATCGCATTTTCTGCTCCGTGCCGCAGGATTTTGCAGGGCTATTTTGCGCCTGCTGCTTTCAGCAGATTGACAACTTCAGTATATCCTTGTTGGACAGCAAGCATTGAAGCTGTCAAACCGCTAACCATTTTTGCATTGACATCAGCACCGTGTTTTAGCAATTCTTTTACAATTTCAACACGACCCCTTTGTGCAGCTTGCATCAACGCAGTCCAACCATATTCTGTTTTTGCATTTATATCTATATCATCAGATTTTAGAAGTTCTTTTAAAGTTTCAAGATTATAATTGGGGAACGTAGCTATTTTCATCAACACTGTTAAATTGTTATTATCTCTTGCATTTACATCAGCATTATTATTCAACAGTTCTTTCATAACTTCAAGATGTCCCCTGTCAACAGCATACATCAATGCTGTCAAACCCTTATTATCTTTTGCATTTACATCAGCGTTGCTTTTCAGGAGCTCTTTGACAACTTCAAGATGCCCCCTATCAACAGCATACATTAATGCTGTCCAGCCATTTTCACTATATTTTACGTTTACATCGGGTTTGCTTTTTAAAAGTTCTTTCACAACATTAAGATAACCTTTTTCAGAAGCTGTGATTAAAGCCGTCCAATTATCATCATTTTTTGCATTTACGTCAGCTTTATTATTCAGCAGTTCCCTTATAATTTCAGAATTATCATATTGAGATGCTATCATTAATGCCGTCCAGCCTTTAGACTCTTTAGTATCTACATCAGTATTACCTTTAAGCAGCTCCTTTACAACTTCAAGATGGCCATGAGCCGATGCAAGCATTAATGCTGTCCAACTTTCATTCTGTTTTGCATTTACGTCAGCTTTACATTTTATCAGTTCCTTTACAACTTCTAGATGACCTTTGTCAGCGGCTATCATTAATGCTGTCCATCCAGCATTATTCTTTACATTTAAATCAGCTTTACCTTTCACCAGTTCCTTTACAATTTCTGGATAATCTTTATCAGCAGCACACATTAATGCTGTCCAACCAACAATATTCTTTATGTTTACATCAGCTTTCCCTTTCATCAGTTCCTTTACAATTTCTGGGTGATTTCGGTCAACAGCTAGCATTAATGCTGTCCAACCAAGATTTTCCGTTACGTTTAAATCAGCTTTACCTTTTATTAGTTCCTTAACAACTTCTGGGTGATTTCGGTCAGCAGCTATCATTAATGCTGTCCAACCATCAATATTCTTTACGTTTAAATCAGCTTTGTTTTTTAGTAATTCCTTCACAACCTTTATATAACCCTGTGCAGCAGCAATCATTAATGCTGTTCCACCAACACTATTTTTTATATTCATATCTGCTTTGTTTTGCAACAGCACTTTAACAATTTCCAGATGGTCATTTTGAGAAGCAAGTATTAATGCTGTTGCACCATCATTTTTTTTCGAATTAATATCAGCTTTATTTTTAATCAGCTCTTTCACCACTTCCAGATGATTATTCTGGGAAGCGTGCATTAATGCTGTTGCACCATCATTTGCTTTTTCATTTATATCTGCGCCGTTTTGCAATAATTCTTTTACAACTTCAACTTTCCCAGTTTCTGCAGCTACTATAAATGCTGTTCCACCAACACTATTTTTTATGTTTATATCTGCTTTCCTTTTAAGCAGCTCTTTTACAACTTCAATATGCCCATTCTGAGCAGCATACATCAACGATGTTACTTTATCATCCGTTTTTTCATTTATATCTGCATTGCTTTTAAGCAATTCCTGTACAATTTTAACATGACCTTGCTCAGAAGCAAGAATTAATGCTGTCCAACCATCGTTCATTCTTGTGCTTATATTTGCATTGTTTTTCAACAGTTCTTTTACAGCTTCAAGCTGATTAGTAAAAGAAGCAAGCATCAAAGCTGTTGCGCCTATACCATTTTTTGCATTTACATCGGCTTTATTTTTCAGCAACTCTTTTATAACTTCAACATGTCCGTTACAAGAAGACAACATCAACGCTGTAAGTCCATAATTATCTTTCAATTCCAAATTTGAATGATATGACACAAGTAATTTTACTACATCAGTTTTTCCATTTTGAGATGCAACAATTATAGGATAAGTTTTGTAATTCTGTATAAGCTCAACTATTTCAGGATTGTTTTCAAAAATTTCTTTTACTATCTTTATAATAATACGGCTTGCAATGCGTTGATAAATAGATGTGCTTGAAGCTGCTTTATCTAACTCATCAAATGAGATATTCTTTAAATCGATGGACAGTTCAATATCTGCACAATCTGGATATTGCTTCAAAAAGGCTTCGGCAGCTTTTATGTCACCAGTTGCGCAAGCTTTATAAAACGCTAAGGTATCATCAGAACTTGGCTTGTTTGCTGCAAAAACAATTCCACTGATGAAAATAAAAATTAAACCAATGAACAGGAATCTAGAAATTTTTGTCATAAAACTCTCCTTTAAAATTTTACACTTTTAATATTCATTTAACATTACAAAAAAACTGAATTTTATTCAAGCAACCGAATATAGCAGCTCCTATCCAGTCACTCGGTTTGTTGCGCCTCATATGACAAAGCCTAAACCGTTAGTTTAATTCACAGCGATATTGCTGTGTGACACTTGAGATTATTCAGCAAAAAGAATAGACTGTTTTGCAGGCACATAAGTGCTGAAGATTTCCGCAGGTTGTATCTGCGAGTCAAAAGGAAGATTTATGTCAGCAAAAAACGAAAAACTTGACATGTTGCGCCACAGTACGGCGCATGTTATGGCAGAAGCAGTAATGAAGCTGTTTCCGGGTTCAAAAGTAGCAATTGGTCCATCAATTGAAAATGGTTTTTACTACGATTTTGATTTAACCCGCCCTATCAAGGCAGAAGACCTTACAGAAATCGAAAAGGAAATGCGCCGCATTGTAAGCGGGAACCACGATTTCATTAGGGAAGAAGTTTCAAAAGAAAAGGCTCTTGAACTTTTCAAAGACCAGCCTTACAAGATTGAGCTTATCAATGATTTGCCTGCCGATGCAACAATCAGCATTTATACACAGGACGGCTACACAGATCTCTGCCGCGGTCCGCATATTGCAAACACAAAAGAAATCAATCCGCAGAGCTTTAAGCTTATGAAAATTGCCGGTGCATACTGGCGCGGCGACATTAACCGCCCGATGCTTACTCGCATTTACGGCACGGCTTGGGAGAAACCCCAGCAGCTCAAAGATTATCTTAACATGCTTGCCGAAGCTGAAAAACGCGACCACAGAAAGATTGGAAAAGAACTTGATTTATTCCACATCGATGAAGAAAACCCAGGTGAAGTTTTCTGGCATCCAAACGGATGGACAATTTATTCTATCATAAAGGATTACGTCCGCGACAAAATCCGCAAGGACGGTTATGTAGAGGTCAACACACCTTTCGTAATGCCACGCACACTGTGGGAACGCTCAGGCCACTGGGCTAAGTACCAGGAAAATATGTTCATCACAGAAAGTGAAAAACGTCTGTTTGCGCTTAAACCGATGAACTGCCCTGGTCATGTTGAAATCTTTAAGAATCGCTTGCGCTCTTACAAAGATTTGCCTCTGCGCATTGCAGAGTTTGGTTCTTGTACACGCAATGAACCTAGCGGCACGCTCCATGGAATTATGCGCGTCCGCGGCTTTGTTCAGGACGATGCACATATTTTCTGTACAGAAGAGCAGATTCCGTCTGAAGTTGCAAAATTTTGCCACCTCTTGAAAGACATTTACAAAGACTTCGGCTTTACGGATGACAAGATTGTCGTTAAGTTCTCTACACGCCCAGAAAGACGCGTCGGCACAGACGAAGACTGGGACAGAGCAGAAGGCGCTCTTGCTGATGCATGTAAGAAAGCCGGCCTTGAATATGAGCTTCAGCCGGGCGAAGGTGCTTTCTATGGGCCAAAGCTTGAATTTACAATCTTTGACGCGCTCAACAGACCATGGCAGTGCGGTACAATTCAGGTTGACTACCAGCTGCCTTCAGGCGAGCGCTTGAATGCGGAATACATCGGTTCAGACAATGCAAAGCACCACCCGGTAATGCTTCACCGCGCCGTTCTCGGTTCGCTTGAACGCTTTATCGGAATTCTCATCGAAAACTTTGCAGGCGCACTGCCGGCATGGCTCTGTCCGCAGCAGGTTGCAATGATTCCAGTTGCACCGGCTTTTAACGACTATGCCGAAGAAGTTATGAACAAACTTCTTGATGCGGGTTTCCGCGCAGCCGCAGACCTCGGCCCGGATAACATGAAGGGCAAGATTAAGGCTGCCCAGCTTCAGAAAATTCCTTATATGCTCGTTGTGGGCGAAAAGGAAAAGGCTGAAGGCGCTGTAGCTGTCCGCTTCCGCGACGGCAGGCCGCAGCAAGTTATGAAGATTGACGAATTCATTGCCTATCTTAAAGACAAGGTTGATTCGCACTTCGTAGGAATTTAACTTTCACAGTTTTAAGCATAACATGCGAAAAAACAGTGCTTCATTCCCGCATGAAAGCCAAGCTTAGACCACAAGAGTGCTCGCTACGCTCGCAATTGTGGTCAGCTTGTCTTCCCTGCTCCATTACGCACTGTTTTTTCGAGCTTTTTGTTCCATAACTAAGAAATCATAGAAACAGATTTTGCCGTTGCATAAACAGCTGAAAAAAAGTAGTATGAGCCATGAAAAACTACACAAAAGCCGACATTCTTAAATATGTCAAAGACAACGATATCAGATTCATCAGACTTCAGTTTACTGATATTCTTGGAACGCTCAAAAATGTTGCCATCACGGCGACTCAACTTGAAAAAGCATTAAACAACGAATGTATGTTCGACGGTTCTTCAATCGAAGGCTTTGTGCGCATTGAAGAATCTGACATGAAGCTTTACCCGGATTTGAACAGCTTCGTTCAGTTTCCGTGGCGCATTGCACCAGACACAGTTGCGCGCCTTATCTGCGATGTCTACAAACACGATGGCACACCGTTCGACGGTTCACCGCGCCAGGTGCTCAAAAATGTTCTTAACGACGCTGCAAAAGACGGCTTTACGTTCAATGTCGGGCCAGAATGTGAGTTTTTCTTGTTCCGCAAAGACGAAGACGGAAAACCGACGCTAAAGACTTTCGATTCGGCCGGTTACTTCGATATGGGGCCGGTTGACCCGGGTGAAGATGTACGCCGCGACATCGTGCTTACGCTTGAAAAGATGGGCTTTGAAATTGAAGCTTCTCACCACGAATGTGCGCGCGGCCAGCATGAAATAGACTTTAAGTACGGCGACGCTTTGACGACGGCAGACCGCGTAATGACGTTCAAGCTTGCCGTAAAGACAATCGCGGACAAGCACGGCCTGCACGCCACGTTTATGCCAAAGCCGATTTTCGGCATTGCTGGCAGCGGTATGCACCTGAATCTTTCAATGTCTAAAGACGGCACAAACGTCTTTTATGATGAAAAAGACAAAACCGGCTTGAGCAAGACAGCTTACAGCTTTATTGCCGGAATAATGGAGCATATAAAGGGCATCACTGCCATAACGAACCCGCTTGTAAACTCTTACAAGCGTCTTGTGCCTGAATTTGAAGCACCTGTATACATTGCATGGTCTGCTCAGAACAGAAGCCCTCTCATCCGTGTTCCGGCTGCACGCGGCAAAGGCACAAGAATTGAGCTTCGTTCAGCTGACCCGAGCGCGAACCCGTATCTGGCGCTAGCTGTAACGATTGCAGCCGGTCTTGACGGCGTAAGGCGCGGTCTTGTTCCGCCAGCCGCAGTAGACGGCAACATCTATTCGATGACGGCTGCACAGCGCAAGAAGCACCACATCGGCTCTCTGCCCGCCTCTCTTGAAGAAGCGCTCGACGAGCTGCAGAAAGACAAGTTCGTTTGCAACGTGCTCGGCCCGCATGTTCTTGAAAAATACGTTGAAGCCAAAGAGCTTGAGTGGCTTGAATATAAGACACGCGTAAGCCAGTGGGAAATTGACCGTTATCTTGCAAAATACTAATTTGAGCTTAACCAGCGCAAAGAGCGAGTTTCTGTTTCAGTTTTGAACGGCCGCCCTGCGCCTTAATTTGTTCATTTTTGTGATTCAAAGCCTTTAAGAGCAGACGCTTTTAAGGGCTTTTTTTAAGGGAGAATGATTTTTGAAAAAATCCGCGTTGCTATTGATTTTGATTTTTCTCTTTAATTCATTTTCTTTTGCCGAAGAAGCTGCTTTCAAAGACCTTAGCTCCGAAGAAAAGCTTTTCTGTATGTTTTCCTCAAATAACATTGAAAGCAATCATCAGTCACATGAAACACTGAACCCAGATTCAAACGGTACAAGCTTATCGGCACAGCTGTTAGAAAGCTCATGGTCTGTTTCAAATTATTATGAATTAAGAGCCACACTTGATGAGCTGTATGATTACACACACTGCGACAATTATGCAGATTTTTCTGATAAATTTTCAAAAGCAAAAAATGAAACATTGATAGCTTCCGCAATAGAATATGGAATTCCGTTTAACCAATTATGCTTCTTTCTTTATATTCCGCATATCAAAGAAAAACTTGGAATAAGCGGAAATATGGCATGGAATTACGGCAGGGCATTAACCATTTTGCGCTGGGCAATTGGTGCCGGTCTTATAGATGAAGAAGAAGCCAAAGAAAGGGCAAAACCGTTCATTGATGCAATAATCAGCAGCTTCTGTTCTTTTGAAGACTTCTGCTGCCATTATTTATATGGTGCAAGCTTCTTCTACTGCGATTATTTTGAAACCATGCCTGAAATAGTAAAAATCCGTTACAGCAATTTCATCTCATTCATTTCAAAATACGGTGAGCTTTTTCCGGAAGATATCGCTTTCAAGGGCAAAGCATCAGGTTCACAAGCATTATCTTTCAAAGAGCTGATTGCTTCCATGTCGATGGAAGAATTAACTAAATGCAAGGAATATTTCAGCATCGCCAAGGTCTTCGGCTATAATGCTGATTATGAAAATGCTTCAAGAAATATTCAGTTATATTTAGGTAAAGCAGACATCATAAAAGATTTTCAATCAATCGAAGGAACGCCATATTTTTATGAAGTTGCCGGAAACATACTTCTTAATGCAGGAAAAATACAGGATGTTCAAGATTTATTTGAGCCAGTGGAAGAATCGTTTGAATCAATTCCGCACAACAGCAGCCTGTATAACAACTTGTATGCGTTTCTGACATTTTCTGCTTTTTCTAAAAATGATTACATGCGGGCAGAAAGATATTCTGACAAAATCTCTGATGATTATTCTCAAATCGCTGATATTTATCACCTTAAGGCATTATGCTATACATACCGCTTCGTTGATGCAGAAAAAGCTAACGACAGCAGATTGGCAGACGAATTTTTGAAACAAAGCATTAACATGTATATCAAGGCCTATAAAAAAGGCTATACACTGAACAGCACAGAACAAGAATATGTTCTCCGCTATTCCGGATTAACAATAGAACAGCATATTCTTCCTGCCGAAGATTTCTGGAAAATATGATACGTCTTTTTTTATGAAAATCTAATCAAATTTTAATTAATATTTTTGTAACACAAAGTTATATTGTTTTTTTACTTAGTAACTGCTTTCAAGGCAGGCGTCGTAGATTTACATTAAAAAATCGATAACATTGGAACAGAAAATTTGTATTTATATATAGATTTTTATTTTTCATTGTTACCGAAAAAACTTTATGTGCCGAAAATATTATATAATCAATATACCGACACATAGCTTTAGGGAGTGAGACTATGAAAAAATTACTTACTTTGGCAGTTATTCTTAGCATTTGTTTGCTGCCATTGACCGCACAAGTTAAATTGTACAAAGAAAACAGTACAAGACCTTATAAAATGCAGAACACTGCTGAAAGCCGCATCGTAACATGGCTTGAAGATGCAGAAGTTGAAGTAATTCCGGCAGGTCAGTTTGCTGTAATAGAAGGCAGCTTCAAAGACGGTGCTTTTGTAAAAGGCCGCGATGTTGCATTGCATGGCTATACAATGTGCAAATACGAAGTAACACAGGAACTTTATCAGCTTGTTACAGGCACAAACCCAAGCTTTTTCAAAGTTGACGCACCGAACGGCGAAGACAAGATGAAACGCCCGGTTGAAAATGTTTCATGGTACGATGCAATTATTTTCTGCAACCAGTTAACTTGCCTTGTTATGGATGAAAGAGACTGTGTTTACACAATTTCAAATATCAAAAAAGAAAACGGCCAGATTAGAAGTGCTGATGTTCAGATCGACCTCAAGAAACCTGGTTTCAGACTTCCTACAGAAGCTGAATGGGAATTTGCTGCAAGAGGCGGCACACGCGGCGGTTGGGAATATGAATATTCTGGAGCAAAACGCATTCAGGACGTTGCTTTCTGGCAGCCAAGCAGCGGTGGCGTAACACACGAAGTCGGCAAGAAAGAAGCAAACGTTCTTGGCATGTATGACATGAGCGGCAACGTAAGTGAATGGTGCAACGACTGGTGGAAAGACGGCAAAATTGAGAAAGGTTCTGCTGACGACCCGATTGGCCCAGAAAAAGGCGACAGAAAGATTATCAGAGGCGGCGCCTATGATTCAGCTGCCCAGAAATATTGCTATGTAACTTATAGAGGACATTTAATGCCGTTCTATCAGTACAATTACCAGGGATTCCGCATCTGCCGTTCAGTTCTTGAATAGAAACTGAAGGAAACTACAAAGGCTGTCTGCACTAATCAGACAGCCTTTTTTATATTTTTCCACCTTATCATAGATAAGCACTTTTCTTTTTTTGAATTTTCACCGATAATGTCAATATGGATAGTAATGAAAATTTCTCCAAACAAATCATAGAAGCTGTTGAAGCAAAGGCAGCATGGTTTGATTCTTCCGAATTACCAAAATTACTCGAAGCATTCCGTAACATAAAAGGTTACGTTACGAATTTTGTCAGCATATTAACCCGCAAAGGATTTATACAAGACGATCCTTATAAACATGAAAAAAAGATTTCTTCAGTCGGTCCGATAGACGACAGCCCTTTTTTGGAAACAGAACGTGCAACAGCCATTGGCACAAGACTTTCTGATTATGACAACATGCTTGACTTTATCTGCAGCTATGTGAAATTCACAGTAGACTCATTGCAGATGGACACAATTAAAAAGCTCGTCGCTTTCAACAATTGTATTCCATGGGGTTCTTTATCCAATACTTCGCCAAAACAGATATCCAAATCATTATCTGAAATTATAAACAGCGTAAAAAACAGCACAGACACAATGTCTATAAGCATGATGAACGACATTTTGTCTTTGCTCTCAAAAGAATATTCTGCTATTAATGACTATCTCAAAAATATTGCCGACTTTCAGCGTGAAAATTATAAAGCTCTAGTCCGCAAAAACATCATTGAACTTGATGATTTTGATAAAGAGCAGGCAAAATCTTCAACTTCCAATGCTATTGCCATGATAAGAAAGTTTTTCCCTCAGACGATGGGTAAAAAGCCTTTTTATAATGAGCTTATCACGGAACTGGTTGCCGAAGAATTCGGACCTAATGCAGAAGCACTTTCTCTTAAACTTCTTTCAAAGCTCGAAATCAAATCAAACACAGCAAAGCAAAAAGTTTCAAACGCACCAGACGCACACGAAATGATTATGGAAGCTGTAAGAATTCTTGGAAGCACAAGCTCTCAATTTGAGGTTATCAAGCAGAAACTTGTTGAGAATAAGACGACGCTTGATAATCAGCAGAACAGCTTTTTCCATCAGCTTAAGGCTGCTATCAGAAAAGCTTTTGGTTTAAGAGAAAAGCCTACTGAATACAAGCTCACAGTAACTGAAACCGTAACACATACTACAAGAACCGAAATTGTCCGCATTCAGGAATTTATTGCTGACATTGAGAAACGTTCAAGAGTGTATTCGGCAATAGCACTTAGAAAAAATGCCGGTTACATGAAGCTTGATCAGCTGCCCGACACGAAAATTCTTGAATTTGTAAACAAGCAGTTATCAGAATGCCAGAAAATTCTTGTACTTCTGCCTTCGCTTGATACATATTTTAAATCAAGTGCTTCCGCTATGAACGGTTCAAAGATTCGCGGTATTAAGATTGAAATTTCAGCTTTAAAAGGCATTCTGCATAAAGCAAATCAGCAGAAAGCAGATTTTGCAGCTATCTCTGAAGAAAAAGCACAGTTGCAGAAACTTGGATTCAGGAATGCTTAACAATTTTTCTATAAAAAAATCTATCTCATTATTTGTTCTTTCGTTTTTTGCTGTTTTTTTGTTTGCATCAAAAGATTCATCATTTGATCCGGAAATTCAGCGTGAATTTGTTATAATTACCTCTACCCACAATTATAATTTAAACCCGCAGACTTCAACTTATTCAGTTGAAGCACAGCTTTTTTCAGGTTTATACGAAGGCTTGTTTTCGTACAACCCTTATACGTTAGAGCCAGAATGCGGTATCGCGGAATCTTTTAAAATTTCAAGAAACAAACTGACTTGGACTTTTACCATAAAACAGAACGCAAAGTTCAGTAACGGTAAACCGATTACAGCACATACAATTAAAGATGCATGGTTAAGACTTTTGAATCCTGCATTGAACGCACCTTTTGCATCACTTCTTGATTGCGTTAAAGGTGTTGAAGCCTACCGCACAGGCAAAAACACAGACGAATCGCAGCTTGGTATTATCGTAAAAGACGATTATACGCTCATTATTAAGCTTAATTCACCGTCAGAGCATCTCAGTAAGATTCTCTGCCACCATGCCTTTTCTATAACAAGCCCGGAAACTAATGTTTACAGCGGTCCTTTTTGCCTTGCTGAATACGACAATCAGCACATTCTTATGACTAAAAACGAAAATTATTGGGATGCAGCAAATGTTGCCCTTCCTTCAATAAGATTCATTCTTTCAGATAAAGAAGAAGAAAACACTCATCAGTTCAATATCGGTAATGCCGACTGGATAACAGATTATGTTGATATAAACAATATCTATAATATGTCTGATATTGTTTATTCTTCTCTGTTCAGCACAGATTATCTCTTTTTTAAGGCAGCTAATACACCTTTCAATAATCCTGATGTAAGAAACGCCCTTCTTTGTGCTATTCCAGCTGATAAAATAAGAGAAGACCGTTTCTTAAAGGCAACTTCTTTGGTTCTTCAGCTCCGCGGCTATCCTGAAATTTTTGGTGTGCCGGAAGAAGACATTGAATCTGCCCAGTATCTTTTGAAAAACGCAGGCTATGACGGAGAAAAAAACAAGCTTAGTATTACTTTATGCTTTACAGACGACGAACCTTCAAAAAGAAGGGCAGAAATACTGCATGACGCATGGGAAGCAATCGGTGTAGAAACTAATGTTATTTACAAGCCCGGCATAGAATATCTTGCTGCAATCAACACTGAAAAAGCTGATTTATTCAATTATATTTGGATTGGTGACTTTGCAGACCCGCTCGCATTTCTTGAGCTTTTCAGAAGCTCTTCTTCGCTCAACGTAACAGGCTGGAAAAACAGTCAGTACGATTCGCTTCTTGAAGAAGCAGCCAAAATTACGGACGCTGTTAAACGCTACGAAAAGCTCGCAGAAGCGGAACAGCTTCTGCTTGACAACGGCGTAATCTACCCTATTTCGCGCACATTAAGCGTAAATATTATTGATTTTGACACAGTTAAAGGCTGGTTTGACAATGCGCTCGACATTCATCCGCTCAAGTACCTGAAATTTGTCAGACCAGACCCGCGCACAAATGTCGTCAAATTGGCAGACTAATCTTTTCTGCTCAACAGGCATACAGCTTCGGCTTCTATTGATTCACCTGCACCCACATCACCGAGCTTTTCGCCTGTCTTGGCTTTTACAAAAACCTGTGAGGGCTCTATCTCTAAAATTCCGGCTATCGATTCGCGTACAGCCTGTCTGTATGGCAGAAATTTCGGTTTTTCCAGTTTAATAACGCAGTCAATGTTTTCGATTGACCAGCCCTGCCCTTTCACAAGCTCATACGCACTTGCAAGCAGTTTCTTTGAGTCAGCATTTTTCCATTTTTCATCAGACGGTGGGAAAAGCTCGCCGATGTCGCTTATAGCAGCAGCCCCAAGCAGCGAATCTGTAATAGCGTGTAGCAGCACATCGCCGTCAGAATGACCATGTTCACCTTTCTCAAACGGAATGTGTACGCCCCCGAGCATGAGTTTTCTGCCCTCAACAAGCCTGTGTAAATCTGTTCCAAGTCCGACCCGAATCATTGTCTGCTTCCTGTTATCAAGTCTTCTTTATAGGTTATCTTTTTATTTGTAGTCTCTCCGTAAGAAATGTACACATCGCCGCAATACTGACCCCAAATTTCTGTATCATCGGTGTACTCTCTTCCGTCTGAAGAAGCCTTTTTGTGCGCTTCTAGCAGTTTTTCAAATTGAAAAGCCTGAGGAGTCTGCATTGCATAAATTGTGCTTCTTTGCAGATGGGCGATAATTTTTCCGCTTTCGTCAACCTGCTTCTGCGTATCAACAGCCGGTATGCCCGGAACAGCCGCGCCAGATTTTTCCAGGCAGTTTATTACATCATCAATAATCTTTTTAGAAACAAAAGGCCGCGCACCGTCATGAATCAGCACCGCATCAGGTGTATTTCCACCTGAGAGCCTCTGTACACACTTCAGCCCTTCAAAGACAGACGACTGGCGCGTGTTTCCGCCTGTACAAAAAGAGAAATTAATTGAAGCTATTTCTTTATTTAGCAGAGATTTACCGAGAGGCAGATAAGTGAGTGCTTTTTCTGCCTCTCTTTGTTGATTTTCTGGAATTGTAATTACAATTGTTGAAAAATAACCTGTCTCTAAAAACGTTTCCAGTGATCTGCCTAAAACAGTTCCTTTAGAAGGGTCATTTTCAACAACCGGAAGATATTCTTTTTTTATATTTTTCCCAAATCTGGTTGAAGAACCGGCTGCCGTAATAATCAAAGCAATTCTTTGATTATTCTTCCATATCTTCATCATCTTCTTCATCAACTTCGTCTGATTCATCAACTGCATCTTCATCTTCATCGTCAATGAAGTCATCGTCATCATCAGGATCATGAAGCTTTGAAGAATTGCGCTTAGCATCCAAAGCAGCACCAAGCGGTTCAAGCTTTGAGTGCAAAAGCTGCTCAACTTCTTTCGGTGTTTTATTCAAAGCAAATGAGATTTCATCTTCAAGAAGTTTTTTAGCCGAATCATACAATTTGCGTTCAAGAATCGGAAGTTCCTTAATCTTGCTTCTGTGATACAAAGACCGTACAATTGAAGCAATATCATTTACCGTGCCTTTCTTCAAAAGGTCAAGATTCATCTGATAGCGCAGCTTCCAGTCAGAAGGGATAGGCTCAAATTCTTCTGATATAAGCTCCAAAGCCTTTAATGCTTCTTCTTCTGATACGATAGCTCTTATACCAAGATCGTTTACCTTATCAACTGGCACCATAATAGTCATATCAGATACTTCAAGATAAATGACGTAATATGTTAATAAATTATCTTTGAATTTTTTCTCTGTGATGTCTACTATTTTGCCTACACCTTGGCTTGGATAAACAATTTTTTGATTTATTTCGTACATTGAATTTTCACTCATAGAAAAATTATACCACAAATTAAGATATGGGTCAAAGGATTGAAACTCAATATCCTAAAAAAGAAAGCCTCTGAAAAGAAAAACTTTTCAGAGGCTTGTGTTCATTCAACCCACCCTGTTATTTGAACACATAAAATTTGCAATTCATCAGCCATTTCAAGGCTTATTTCACGCCTGTGTTAAGCTCAAGTATAAGCTCAACCTCACCGCGTGAAATGTGCATTCGTGACGCAATCTCATCAACACCCCAGCCCGACTTTGCGAGCTTGACGACTGTATCACGCTGTGCGATAGAAGGTGCTCCTTCTTCTCCTCTCGGTTTTGAAACACCTCCGCGCTGTGGTTCAGCCTTAACCAGATTTTCATACATCTTAACATGTTCTTGAGCTTCTTTAGTAACCTCGTTAATACGGGTTTCTGTTCTTGCAAGCCATTCACGTGCTTTCTGCATTTCATTGATACGTGTTTCAGTGTCTTTAAGAATAACGTCAAGCGAAGCAAGTCTTTCTACTGCTTCGTTTACGCGTGTATTGCCGTCAAGCAGCTTGTCAACCGACTTTTTGATGTCTGCAACCTGTTCCGGTAATTTCTTTGCCTCAAGGTCACAGGCGGCAATGCGCTTTTCAATCTGCTGCAGGTTTTCAAATGAGCGGTCAATGCTTGCCATTGTCTGCTCAAGAACATCGTTCTTCTTTTCAAGTCTGTCATATCTACCGGCAATATCAGTAACAGAATCCTGATAGCGTCTGATTTCAAGCTGAAGTTCCTGCAAATCATCGTTTGAATTGCGGAGTTCTGCAATCTTCTGCTCCATGTTTGTAGACATCGTAAGCAGTGTGTTGAAATCGCCTTCAATAACTTCAATCCGTTTCTTTTCAGCACCGAATTTGTTGAGCTTTTGAGAAACTTCGTCTTCCATGCGTCTGATCTTGAGGAATTCCTGTTCAAGGTCATTGGCAACCTGACGGAAGGACTCAACACGTGTAATTTCAGTCTTAAGAGCTTCAAGCTTACTTTCAAGGTCGTTCTTAAGCTCGTCAGCCTTATCAAAGAGCTGTGTCTGCTGAACAAAACCTTTCAAGCGCTTATCAACATCGTCCATTGTGAGGTTGATTGCGTTTGCATCAGTCTGCATCTTAAGCCGCATCTTTTCCTGTGTAGCTTCGGTCTGGTCTCTGATTTCCTGCGCCTGTGCCTTGAGGTCGCGCATCTTCTGGTCTGCTTCCATGTTCTGTTCGCGGATTTTCTGGGCAGTTTCTTCGAGCATACCTTCGTAAGATTTCTTGAATTCTGCCATCATCTCGTTTGCACGTGTGTCAAAGCCGGCAACAGAGCGTTCCATCTGAGAGCGCAAATCTTCAAGCTCGTTTGCTATGCGGTCTTTTTCTTCTCTTGCTTTTGCTGTGTAATTTTCAATATCAGCGCTGAATGAACTGCCGACCTGCTCAATCTTGTCTTTTGATGAATTCTCAAGATTTGCAATCTTTTCATCAAAAGCTTCTTTGTATTCAGTAAACTGGGCAGAAAGTCTGTCGCGCCATGTCTCAAAGTCTGTCTTTACAGATTCAAGAGAAGCTTCTGTTCTCTCTCTTGTTGAATCAACGTCTGTAAAGATTGTCTTAATCTGTGCTGTCAAATCGCGGCGCTGATTACCGAGCTGTTCCTGAATCTCAGCTGAATGTGTATCAAGCGCAGCCTTGATATGCTCGTTAGAAGAAACCTTTGCTTCTTCAAGCGCAGCCTGCGACTGGTCAACAAAGTTTTTGATATTAGCTTCGTATTCCGCAAGCTTGTCCTGGAATGTGCCGTCAAGACCCTGAAGTTGAGCTTCAAAACGTCCTGTCTGGTCCTTAAATCTGTCAGAGAATTCGGCAAGCCGGAGTTTCAAGTCTTCAGCATACTGAAGCTCAATCTTGTGGCGGTCATCTTCAGAAGCTGCTGCAAGTGCATTGAGCTTTTCTTCCATAGAATCTGTCCACTTGCTGATTTCAACGTCAACAAACTCGCCCTTCTTATTCAAATCATTGAAGAAGTCATCTTCAAATACCTTGAGTTTTTCAGAAACATTTGTTGTTGCCTGTGCCTTAAGGTTGTTGAGCTCTGCCTCAAGATCCTGCAAGCCCTGTGAAATATCTGCTGTACCCTGCTGAACAGCCTTTTCAAAAGATGACTGCTTTTCCTGCTGTTCGCGGCTGAATGTTTCAAATTCACCGGCAATGTCAGACTTAATCTTTTCCATGCTCTCACGGAGCTGACCTTCAAGGAAGTTAATGTCTTCAGAGTATTTGTCGAATGACTTGAAGCGGTACATAACATCAGACTGATAAGCTTCAAAACGTGTGGCAATTTCATTGAGCAATGTAGTGTTCTTTGTTTCAAGGTCAGAAGAAACGCGCTCATAAGAATTGTTCATCTCGCGTTCAATGCTTGAAATATGATCATGCAAAGCGTTTTCAATTTCCTGAATCTTTTCATCGGCTGTGCCCTGAAGTTTTGCTTCAACATTGCCGAAGTTTTTCTGAAGTTCCAAAGTCTTTGCAGAGAATTCACCGTTCATGTCTTCAAGAGCGGCTGCAACCTGCGTGATGTTCTGCTTAATGTCTTCTTTGAATGTTGCAATCTTATGTTCAGTCTCATTGAACGAAGACTCAATACGCATGTCGTTGCTGTCAAGGCGTGAATTAAACTCTTCAATACGTTCAACGGTTGTGCGCTCAAACTCAGAAACTCTGTTATCGAGCATCTGTAGTGTATCCTGGAACTTAGAAGAAATGTTCTGCATGTCAGTACGTACAGATTCTTCGTAAGCACCCATTTCCAAGCCAAGCTGGTTTCTGAATTTCTTGGCGAAATCCTGAATCTCGTTTATCTGTGCTTCTATAGACTTGCGGATTGAAACATTTTTGTCTTCCACTGCGGCAATATATTCGTCTTTGCGGCGGTTAGACTGTTCCTGAAGCTGCTTGAAAACGGCGTCTTCGAGAACTGTCGCCTTCTTGTTGGCAGCATCAAATGAAGCCTGAATTTTCTGGTCAACTTCATTCAAAAGCAGAACACATTTCTGTGTGTATGCATCATACTGCTGACCGATTGTTGCGGCACGGTTGTTATATTCTTCAAGAAGAGATGTTTCAATTTTTTGGAGCTGTTCCTGATTCTGCTGAGAAAATTTATCAGTAACACCCTGAATAGAACTGTCAAGCTGAAGAAGCTTATCCTGCATTTCTTTGATTTTCTTAAAAGTTGCGTCAAAATGCTTTGATTGAGCTGAAAGATGCTGAAGATTTTCTTCTGCGCGGCCTGTTTTGTCAATTAAGTCTTTAATAATTGAATCATAGCCGTCAATTCTGGTTTCAACTTCAGAAAGCGCATTAATCTGGTCTTCTATTTCTTTAGCCCGGACAGCGAAACTTTTATCAAAATTTTGAAGACTTTTTACAGTGGCAATAGCCTGCTGCTCTTTTGTATCAAGATCTATTGCCGCTTTTTGAAGAGACTCATTTCTCCCCTCAAAATAACCATCTAGATCTTTTTTGAGCTTATCACTGAAAAGTTTTACCTTTTCAATCGACTTATTATTCGCATCCATCTGCCGAAAAATAAGAACCATCGCAATGCACACAAACAGCGTTATGACATTAACAATCATCGAACCCCACCCGATTTTTATTCTATGTTATTGTTTAAATGCAAAAGTGCACTTTTATTCTAACACAATATTTTTCAATTGGCGATAGTTTTTAAAAGAAATATCTGAATACTGACCGCCTTTCATGCCTAAAATCCGCTTCCACAAAGGCAAAATATACGCAGTTTGCATTCCAGCTTGTTTAGCACCATAAATATCTGCGTGTAAATTATTGCCTACATAAAGAATCTGTTCAGGCTTTATGTCTAATTCCCTTGCAAGAAGACCAAAAGCATATTTTGACGGTTTCAGCGCACCACAGGCTTCTGAACCCAAAACTGCCGAACACAAAGGTGCAAGTCCCCATACATCACCCTTCTGTTCCGGCGGAAAATCCGACAAAATAGCTAATTTCAATCCGGCTTTCTGAAAAGCCTCAAAAGCTTCTCTTGTATACGGAAAAGGTTTTATCTTCTTAAAGAACTTAACAAGACCCTTGTAGACTATTGTATCAATTTTAGCACGGGCCTCTTCAACAGAGATGTGCATATTCTGAGACAAAAGACGTGCCTGATATTCATAAAAATCAGGGAGAGGTGCTGTCTTGTGCAAAACTTTTCTTACTTTATTATATTGCAGAAAGAAAGGAAGATGACGTAAAAAATACGGTAAAACACGTATATAAAGACGCCAGTTTGCGTAGAGAGTACCATCTATGTCAAATGCAACAGCTTCAATTGATATGTCCACTGTTAATTTATACTACAAAGATGAGCTGCTGTCTATTAAAAAAATTACAATGCAAAAAAAAACTGCATAAAATCTGGGTTTTCATGCAGTTTTCTTCAATTATATTGATTTATTCAACGTTTTAACGTAATGCCGGCTTAAAGCGGCTGAAAACGGTCACTTGATTTTACGCGGCACAGATAAATATAAGAGCCTTTGTTATCCTCAACAAATTCTTCAAAAGAAGTTTCAACACCGCTTTCAAATACTTCTATATGGCATATACCTGCCTGATCAAAATACGGCAGAAAAACAACATCATGATGGAATGTCCATGTTTCAGGCTCATCTTCAGTTTTACTCTTGCAGGTTTTAACAGCACCAAGATAAAGCATATCAGGCTCTGTTGCCGCAAGCACATAAAGCAGCGGTTTAAGCAAATTGATTTCGTAGCCTGTTTTCGGTACAAAGCCCACATTACGCACAGTTCCGTCTGGAGATTTAAGCCCCGCAAAAGGATTAACCTGCACATCAACACCTAGAGTTCCAGCCGGAAATTCTTTGTCACGTTCCGCACAGACAGCAGCTGTCGAAAGGTTTCTTATCCAGTCATAAGAGCGGAACATTTCCTCTTCTTCAGCCTGAGATTTGTAAAGCGTGCCTTCCAATTCGATTGTGGGCTGTTTTAAGGCCTCAATTTTTGTTGCGCTGCCCGACAATGCAATTGTAATTCCGTCTACTACCCATTTTGTAAAGCCGCTGCAGTTTATGCCGATTTTTCCAGGTGTTCCGCTTCTTGCTTCGCCGGTAGAAATGTACACTGGATTTTCGAATTCATCATAAGCAGCATCTTCAATGTATTCAAACTGCGGAAGCTTGCGGCGGATTTTTTCAACCATTTTATTGTTGTTTACATAATTACGGTAATCAGTCTTTACATAATTCCAAGGTACTGTTTCTTTTGTCAGATTGAACAGTTCGCTGAATGAAAGTTTCAATACTTCACTGAACGGAATTCCGAGCGGAACACCGCGGCATGCATATGCGCCGTGTATAATCAAATCAACTTCAGACTTTGGCTTTTTAGGCTGATTGTCAGGCCTTAAGCATACATAGACACGGCTGTCATATTGAAAATAAACATTAACTCTTAAGATTTTACCGGAATAATAATCGCGGTAAACAACCCAGGCACCGGGAGCTTTTCCCAAAAAATCATAGCTGCCCTCTCGCGGTGCAAAAACTATAGCAACTTCAGAGCCTTCTCTTTCTGCACGTACCTGAAACACCTGACCAAAATCAGTCTGGACATTTTCACATTCTCTATCGATAACTGCAGAAATTGGAGCTGTAAGCCATGGTTCCATAGCCTGGTCACGGACAGCCGACGAATCCGGGATAGACAAAATTCCTCTTGTCGCAAATAAAGATCCCGCTGAAATGAGAATAAATACAATTCCACAGAAAAAAGTTTTGGTTTTCATCATAATATTATCGGCAGAGTTTCAAAATTTCCACAAGGATTCATATAAATTAACACGTTCTTTCTATTTTGTCTTTTCATAACCGGCAAAAAACTGTACACTGCTACAAGTGCATTTTAAACAAAATGTCTGCCTGTCGAAAAAATCGGTTTTAAACCGTAAGAATATATACCTAAAGAGATACTATGAATTTTACAGAACTATCACTGGACGCAAGCCTTTTGAATGGCATTGCTGACGCAGGATACGAGACCTGCACACCTGTTCAGGAACAGGTGCTCTCCGGCGCGATGAAAGGCGCCGACCTTTATGTACAATCCCAGACGGGAACAGGAAAAACTGCCGCTTATTTAATCAACATTTTTCAGCAGTTATTGACAAACGCCGAAATGAAAGGAAAAAAGGCGCTCATCATGGTGCCGACAAGAGAACTTGCCGTACAAGTTGAAGAAGAAGCAAAAGTTCTCGGTCATTACACCGGCTTAAAAGCAGCAAGCTTTTACGGTGGTGTCGGCTATGAACAGCAGAAAAGCAAGCTCGAAAAAGGCGTGGACATTCTGATTGGAACACCTGGCCGCGTAATCGATTTGCAGGAAAGCGGCTCAATGGACTTGAGCAATGTGGCATTCCTTGTTGTTGATGAAGCTGACCGCATGTTTGACATGGGCTTTTACCCTGATTTGCGCACGCTCATTAAAGTGCTGCCCGGCACAGACGCGCGCCAGACAATGCTTTTCAGCGCGACACTGAACACTTATGTTAAGAACCTTGCATGGGAATACACTGACGACGCTCAGGAAATTACCATTGAATGTGAGCACATCACCGTAAGCGAGATTGACCAGCTTCTCTACCACGTTTCAAGCGACGAGAAAATCAAGCTGCTTTGCGGCATTCTTTCAAGGGAAAAGCCCGAAAGCGTGATAATTTTCTGCAATACAAAGCGCACGGTTGAAGTTGTTGCAAAACGGCTTCAGTATAACGGCTTTGAAGCGGAATTTATCATCGGCGACTTGCCGCAGTCAAAACGCTTGCAGATTATCGACTCTTTCAAGAAAGGCTCTCTCAAATGCCTTGTTGCAACTGATGTTGCGGCGCGCGGCATTGACGTAGACAACCTTGCGATGGTCGTAAACTTTGATTTGCCGAACGAAGCCGAAAACTACGTTCACCGCATTGGGCGCACCGCACGCGCAGGCAAGAGCGGCAAAGCTTATACATTCTGCAGCGAGCAGGACGTTTACAGCCTGCCGCCGATTGAACGCTACATTGAGATGCAGATTCCGTCTGAAGTTGCAGACGCAAGCCTTATGGCAGAAGACAAAAGCGCCGGCATCTACATCAAGACAGACAACTACTATGATGACGAGCGCGACTCAAGAGGACGCGGTAGAGGCAGACGCGGCGATGAAAGACACGGAAGAGACGGCGGCCGCGGTGACAGACGCCGTGACGGTTCAAAACGCTACGGCGCTAAAGGCGACTTTAAGCGCGGCGAATTCAAAGGCCGCGGCAGAAAACCAGAATCAGACATTGACTTTAGAAAAGAAGCAGAGGAACTTTCAGGGCTCAGCTTTGAAGAGCGCATGAAGGTCTATAAGCAGAAATATGCCGGAAGCGCAAACGCCGCGCCGGCTGCTGCAGAGCACACAGGCGAAAAGAGCAAGAGCTACCAGAAAGGCGGCAACGGCGGCAAGAAGCGCTACAACAACGGCAAAGGCGGAAGACGCCAGAACCAGAACGGCCAGCAGTATAAGGGCAAACCGGCTGCAAAGAACGCACGCAACTTTGAAAAGAGAAGCGCACCGGCCGCAGCTCAGACCCAAAAGCCTGCCAAGCAAGGGCTTTTTGCAAAAATCAAGAGCCTTTTCAGCAAAAAATAAGATAACCGAGAAAAGTGTCATCCCGAACTTGATTCGGGATCTCAATTGTATATCTATTGTCATGCTGAACCAAGTTCAGCATGACAATAGTTTGCAAAACACAGCATAAGGAAAATAATTTGATTACAGTTAGCGACGTAAGTCTTAAATTCAGCGAAAAACCACTTTTTAAGGACGTAAACCTTAAATTCACACACGGAAACTGCTACGGAATAATCGGCGCGAACGGCGCGGGCAAATCTACATTTCTCAAGCTGCTTTCTGGCGAGCTTGAACACGATTCAGGCCAGATTACGATTACACCGGGCGAGCGCATGGCAGTCTTGAAGCAAGACCACTTTGCTTATGATGCCTACGCCGTAAAAGAGACAGTGCTCATGGGCTTTCCGAAGCTCTACGAGTGTCAGAAAGAAAAAGATGCAATCTATGAAAAAGCAGATTTTTCAGAAGAAGACGGAATAAGAGCGAGCGAGCTTGAGGCAGAATATTCTGAACTTGGCGGCTGGGAATCTGAAAACCAGATTGAGCAGATGCTTTCGGGCTTGGGTCTTGAAGAAGAGTACCACGACCGCATGATGAGCGAGCTTGACGAAAGCCAGAAAGTACGCGTTCTTCTTGCGCAGGCACTTTTCGGCACGCCGGAGATTCTGATTCTTGACGAACCGACGAACGGTCTTGACCTTGAATCAATCAACTGGCTTGAAGACTTTTTGATTGATTTTCCGAACACCGTGATTGTAGTAAGCCACGACCGCCATTTTTTGAACAGCGTCTGCACCTGCATCTGCGACATCGACTACGGCAAGATTACATCATTCAGCGGAAACTACGACTTCTGGTATCAGATGAGCCAGATTATGCAGCGCCAAGCAAAAGACCAGGCAAAGAAGCGCGAAGAAAAGATGAAAGACTTGCGCGAATTCATCCAGCGCTTTGCTTCAAACGCAGCAAAGAGCCGCCAGGCAACAAGCCGCAAAAAGATTTACGACAAACTTGCGCTTGAAGAACTTCAGGTAACAAGCCGCAAATTCCCGTATGTGAATTTCAAGCCGGACAGAGAGCCGGGCAACAATATCCTTCGCGTTGAGAAACTGAACTATAACAACGAAGGCATTCAGCTTTTGAAAGATTTTTCGCTTACGGTCAACCGCGGCGAAAAGATTGCATTTGTCGGTGTTGAGCACAAGTCTAAGTCTGCGTTCTTCGACATCATCACGGACACAATCAAGCCTGATTCTGGCGAAGTCTATTGGGGTCAGACAATCACTTGGTCATACATCGGCATTGACAACAGCTCATTCTTCAAGAACGACATGAACATTACAGAATGGCTGCGCCAGTTCTCAAAGGAACAGGACGAAGCTTTTGTGCGCGGCTTCTTGGGCAGAATGCTTTTCAGCGGCGATGAATCGCTGAAGCCTGTAAAGGTCTTGAGCGGCGGCGAAAAGGTGCGCTGTATGCTTGCAAAGATGATGCTGAGCGGCGCGAACGTGCTTATCCTTGACGAGCCGACGAACCATCTTGACCTTGAAGCAATCGAAAGCTTAAACCAAGCTCTTGTAGATTTCCCCGGCATCGTGCTTTTCAACAGCCACGACCACGAATTCATCAGCTCGATTGCGACGCGCATTATCGAGATTACGCCGAACGGCATAATTGACCGCATGATGGCTTTTGACGACTACCTTAAAGACGAACAAATCAAAGCCATGAGGCAGGAATACTACAAAGGTACAGACAAAAAAATCAAGTTTTAACATTCGGGGAGACAAGAACCCAAGACAGTACAGACTCATGTACATATGCTGTCGGGCACGTCGCAGGGTTCAAAACCGCGCGATAACGCGCTACATGTTGTTTGTTGCATGGAAACTATAAACACGCCGCTTCAGCGGCGACAACAAACAAAATGTTTTTGAACCCCACTCCGTACCCTCTAGCCTTCGTACAGCAACCCAAAACAGTGCACCATTTGCAGGGTTTGCCGATAAGACTTATTCCGTAGATTAAGCCAATTGCAAACCCAAAGCGTTTGCATTGCACATGACGGCTATCTTTCAAGCTTTGAATAGATTTCTTCGATTTTTTTATTGCGGCGGTTGGCTTTTGATTCATCAAGAATATTATAATAAGTTGGATTTATCAGAAACAGGCACAAGCTTATAAATTCTTTGTCTCTCAGATCTTTATAATCTTTTTTATAGTAAAATCCGGCAGCATCTATAAGACCAAATCCAGAAGCACCAAAATAGAAATTTGAAAACAGATAATTATAGCAAATTCTATAATCAATATGCTTCATAATATATCTTTTTGTAGCCAGCTCAACGAACTGCCGGTCAATGCTATTCATAATTCTATTTTCTTCGTATTTTCCAATATAGCTGCTAGCCGTGAGCATTGCTACTTCATTCTCAAATGAAAATGAATCACATATTAAAAAGAAATAATTACGAAATTCAGGATGGCTGCTCTCATTAAGCACAAGGCTTGCAATCAATATCTGCCTGTCAGACAGTAGAACATCAGTTGCGCCAAGAAGCTTGTTTTTATCAACCTTTATTTCTTTGCTTTTTATATAAACACAAAGACAGAGGTATAAGATAAAGATTAGAAAAAGCAATATTGTGAAACATACCCCAATAACTTTTAAAAATCTTTTCATTTTTTTGCACCTTTGCCTGCACTATCGCAGTATACTTTTCGTTTCTACAAAAAAGTATAAATGCACTCCTCCATTCCCGCAAGAAAAATAAAGCACACACACAAGTTGCACCACAAGAGCATTCCAGCTATTACGGTAAATCTAAAAAATGCGGCAGCGGCAAGGAAAGCAAGCGGCGGCGAGGTGCTTGCAAGGATCGCAAGCAAATTTTCGTAGAAAATTTGCGCAGTCGGATTCCTATTACCTTGCACTGCGCC
>JAEEGH010008305.1_pt1 | contig 24596 bp, 14 predicted proteins | sample 9134181 | NCBI WGS metagenome assembly JAEEGH01 (sample SAMN16246544, study PRJNA631951) | gut metagenome | biome: gut microbiome; feature: rumen; material: DP-attached | host: Bos | place: Iran: Karaj | collected 2018-10
AGATGGAAGCCGACATTGAGGCTATGTTGAAGTAAAAACTAACATCAATAAAACTGAATAAAAATGGAAGCAAAAGATCAAGTATTGCAAGCCATGCGCGAGATTGGCGCACCCGTCAACGCGGGTAAAATCGCCGAAGTCACCGGCCTCGACCGCAAAGTGGTCGACAAGGCTTTCGACGCCTTGAAGAAGGAAGGCGCCATCGTGTCGCCCGTCCGCTGCAAGTGGGAACCGGCCAAATGATGCCGTGGCCTAAATGAATTTGACCGCCGCAAGGATATATGCCCTTACGGCGGTCTTTCTTATATCAAATCCTTCTTGTCGATCAGATTGTTCATCAACTCTTCAATGCCCGCATGGCGTTAAACACAGCCAATACCGTAACACCCACATCGGCAAAGACCGCCATCCACATAGTAGCAATGCCGAAGGCGGCTAACAACAGCACGAGCACTTTTACACCGATGGCGAACCAAACATTCTGCTTGGCGATGCGCAATGTGCGACGAGCAATACGGATGGCAAGGGCTATCTTTGAGGGTTTGTCGTCCATAAGCACCACATCGGCGGCCTCGATGGCGGCATCGCTGCCGAGACCGCCCATGGCGATACCTACATCGGCACGAGCCAGGACGGGTGCATCGTTGATGCCATCACCGACAAAGGCCAGTTGTGAGTTCGGCGCTGCGGGTTTATTATTGATGAGCTTTTCAACATAGGCTACTTTGTCGACCGGGAGCAGTTCGGCATGATACTCGTCGACGCCGAGTTTTTCAGCCACATCCTTCCCTACTTCCTTGCGGTCGCCGGTGAGCATAACCGTGCGGCGCACTCCGAGCGATTTCAAGTCGCCAATGGCTTTGGCGCTATCCTCTTTGACCTTGTCGTTGATGACGATATGTCCAGCATATTCTCCATCGATGGCGACATGAATGATCGTTCCAATGTGTTCGCAATCGTGCCATTTCGCTCCTATGGCATCCATCATCTTGGCGTTTCCCACGCAAACCGTCCAATTCTCCACCTTGGCTTTGATACCCTGTCCAGCTATCTCCTCCACCTCGCTCAACTTGCAGCCATCGGTAGCCTCGTCAGGAAAGGCATCGCGTAGCGCAGCCCCAACGGGATGTGTGGAGTAGTGCTCCACATGGGCGGCGAGATGCAACAGATGCCGCTCATCGCACTTCTCGGGATGCACCGCAGTGACAGCAAACTGTCCGTGTGTCAAAGTGCCCGTCTTATCGAAAACCACCGTGTCCACTTTCGATAACACATCCAAATAATTAGAGCCTTTAACAAGGATGCCCTTACGCGAAGCCCCACCGATGCCACCGAAAAAGGTGAGCGGCACACTGATGACCAAGGCACAGGGACACGACACCACGAGAAACATCAAGGCGCGATAGAGCCAAGTGGCAAAGGTACCCATAAAGTCACCCGAAAAAAGCGGAGGCAACAAAGCCAAAGCCGAGGCTGCGAACACCACCACGGGGGTATAGACGCGCGCGAACCTTGTTATAAAAGTCTCGTTTTTCGACTTGCTCTCTGTGGCATTCTCCACCAAATCGATAATCTTCGACACCGTGCTTTCGCCAAAAGCCTTGGTCGTGCGCACCTTGACCAATCCTGAAAGATTGACACAACCCGATATGACTTCATCACCTTCAGTCACATTACGGGGAACGCTTTCACCTGTCAAAGCTACCGTATTCAAGGAAGTGCTTCCTTCGATGACAACGCCGTCTAACGGCACCTTCTCGCCAGGTTTGACGAGGATGGTCTCTCCTACTGCGACTTGTTCGGGGCCGACCTCTTCCACCGCTCCATTACGTTCCACATGGGCCACATCGGGGCGGATGTCCATCAGGTGGGCGATGCTCTCACGGCTCTTGCCCTCGGCATAGCCTTCGAAAAGCTCGCCGATTTGGAAGAAAAGCATAACGAACACAGCCTCGGGGTATTGCGTCTCGGCTCCAGGAAGAAAGCCGATGCAAAGAGCTCCGATGGTTGCGATTGACATCAGAAAATGTTCGTTGAAAGCCTCTCCGTGAGCCAACCCTTCGGCGGCCTCCTTCAATGTATCGAAACCGATGAAAAGATATGGCACAAGATACACCAAAAGCAACTGCCACTTGGACAAGCCGCAGGTCTTTTCAACGACAACGGCAGCGATGAGCAGCAAGGCTGCAACAGCGATCTTGATGATTTGCTTTTTCAGCCCTTCCTCGTGATGATGGTGATGTTCGTGTCCACCATCCTCATGCCCGTGATGTTCATGCGAGCAACATTCTTCGTTATGTTTGTGTTCTGACATAATTCATTCTCCTTTCGACTGCAAAGATACGAAGGGTATGCGCCGCTCCACATCCTAATTTATGACGATTCTTGTTTTCATAAATCCCTAAGAATGGGGATGTCACAGTTTTGAGAATCGACGTTATTTTGCAGCAGTTTTTGTCATACAATATTAGGATGAATTTTGAGTTAGTTTTTACCTATGCGGGGCAGGACGTCTGCCCCGCATGCTTTTTTTGTAATTTTGCAGTCAAATAAAGCCTATGTTCAAAGCATATAAAACCATCTTATTCTTTCTTTTGCTTGGTGTTTCACTCTCAACTTTTGCCCAAGCCAATCGTACTGAAGATTTCAGTGAACGATACACCTTGAAACAAGTCTTGGTGTTGAGCCGCCATAACATCCGTTCTCCCCTGTCGGGACGGCACTCCACGATGCAACGCATCACGCCACATGAATGGCATCATTGGTCGTCGGCACCCAGTGAACTGTCGCTGCGCGGCGGTGCACTAGAGACCATGATGGGCCAGTATTTCCGCAAGTGGCTCGTCAGCGAAGGCCTAATGCAGGAAAACGAGATTCCCACCGAAAGCACTATGCGCTTCTATGCCAACTCTTTGCAACGGACTATTGCTACAGCACAATACTTCTCCTCTGGAATGCTGCCCGTGGCCAACATCCGCATTGAGCACCATTTGGAAGTCGGCAAGATGGATTCCATTTTCGCCCCACAGATCACCGACGACAGCGAGGCTTTCACAGCCCTTGCCCAACAGCAGATCACCGCGATGGGCGGCGAGAAAGGCTTGGTCGGCATTGGAGAGAAGATGGCGAATAACTACAAGGTGCTGGAACGGGTGCTCGACATGGACCAAAGCAAGGCCTGCCTAGAAGGCGACACCTGCCATTTCCGCACCGACGACGCCCACGTCTACCTCATCAAACACCGTGAGCCCGGCATGGGTGGCTCAATGCGACTCGCCTGTCAGGCCGCCGATGCACTCATCCTGCAATACTACGAGGAGCCTGACGCAGTAAAGGCCGCATTTGGCGACACGCTGACTTGGGAGGAATGGGAAAGCATCTCGGCCATCAAAGACTGGTATGGTGATGTGTTGTTTACTGCACCTGTAGTGGCTCGACAGGTAGCCAGACCACTCTTGCGGACGATGCTCGAAGAATTGCAAACCGAAGGCCGAAAATTTACTTTTCTATGCGGTCACGACTCCAACATAGCCAGTGTTTTGGCAGCATTGGAGGCTGAAGACTACCGTCTGCCGAACACCATCGAAAAGAAGACGCCGATTGGCTGCAAGCTGGTCATAGAAAAATGGGAAGACACTGAAGGACAAGTCTTTGCCACGCTAAATCTTGTATACCAAAGCACCAAGCAATTGCGCAGCATGAGCCTGTTGGATTTGGAAAACCCACCCATGGTGTTTCCCATCCGACTCAAAGGAATAGACGCCAACGCTGATGGGCTTTATCCTTTCGAAGATGTCTTGGACAGGATAGTTTTTGCCATCCAATAATAGGTGGGGCATCATCCTCATTAATTATTAGCCGTTTTTTCGAAAATCACCATTAGTGGGGATTGGACTGCGAGGACAAAAGCGGGAATTTTGCCGTCGTAATTGAATAATAGTGTTCACTATGAAACTGAAAACGATAGCAAAATGTGCCGCATTAGCTTTGACATTGTGTGTCAGCTCTTTGCAGGCCCAAGATTCCATCACGACGAAGCCTCGCTTGACCATTGGCGGTTATGGCGAGGCCGTCTACACCCGCAACTTCTATAGCGACAACATGTTCCGCTACTCCCATGCCGAGCGGTACAAAGATGCCAAGGGCCATGGCCGCATCGACCTGCCCCATGTAGTCGTCAACCTGGGCTACGACTTCGGCAAAGGCTGGAGTATGGGTTCAGAAATCGAGTTTGAACACGGCGGCAGCGAAGTCGCCATGGAGATTGAGGCCGAAGAGACCGGAGAATTCGAACACGAGATCGAACGCGGCGGCGAGGTGGCTTTGGAGCAGTTCTGGATCCAGAAGTCATTTGGCAAAGGCTTCAACATCCGCATGGGCCACATCGTGGTGCCTGTCGGGCAGACCAACAACGCCCACCTGCCCACCGAGTTCTTCACCTGCTACCGCCCCGAAGGCGAGTTTAACATCCTGCCCTGCACCTGGCACGAGACGGGCATCAGCCTGTGGGGCAAGCTCGGTGACTGGCGCTATGAGGCCATGGTCATCCCCGCCTTGAACTCCAACATGTTCAACAATGCCAACTGGGTGAAGAACGGCTCCGCTTCGGGCTATGAGTTCCGCGTGGCCAACAACCTGGCAGGTGCCTTGCGCATCGACAACTACAGCATTAAAAACCTACACATTGGCGTGAGTGGCTACATCGGCAACACCTTTAATAATGACATCGTCACCAACGAGTTCAGCGAGACCAGCCAATACAAGGATGTGAAAGGCACCGTCGTCATCGGCACGGCCGAGTTCGACTACAAAGGCCACGGCCTCGTGGTGCGCGGCAACTTCGACTACGGCTACCTCGGCGACGCCAATCTCATCTCTTCGTGGAACAAGAACCAAAACCACCAAAGTTTCTCACCTTATCCACGCTCCTTGGTCGGAGAGAAAGCCATCGCCTACGGTGGCGAGATCGCCTACGACATCATGCATCCCATGCACAACACCGGCGACCAAAAGCTCTACCTCTTTGGCCGCTACGATTATTATGACACCTATATCCCCACCGCCAACGCCCTCACCGACTACCAATGGACCGACCGCCATGTGATGACCCTCGGTGTGAACTACTACCCTATCAAACAGGTCGTCATCAAGGCCGAATATGCCAAACGTTTCCTGAAGGAGCAGTACAACGACGAGCCGATGGTCTCGCTCGGTGTGGCGTATAGCGGGTTCTTTACGAAATAACCATAATTAAACACATAACCAAATGAAGCATTTATTCAAATCCGCAGCCATAATCGCTGCATCACTCCTGCTTGCAGTGAACTTCAGCTCCTGCAACAAAGATCCTCAAGACAACACCGAGGAAGTCAACAAGGCCACAAAAGAGGCCATCGTGAAACAGTACCTCAACCACACGGTGTATCCCACATACGCCAGCTTGGCTGAAAAGACAGACGCTTTGGTGGAGAACCTCGAAGCCTTGAAAGCCAACAAGACCCAAACCAACGTGAATGCCGCCACTGTCACTTTCCTTGAAGCCCGCAAGTGGTGGGAAATGAGCGAGGCCTTCCTCTTCGGCGCCGCCTCCGACTTCGGCATCGACCCCCACATCGACTCGTGGCCGCTCGACGAAGACGCCTTCAACAACCTGATGGCCAGCCCCAACATGATTGCCGCCCTCGCCACCGATGAAGACGGCATGGTGGCCGGTGAACAGCTCGGCAATGCCCTGCTCGGCTTCCACGGCATCGAATTCATCCTCTTCCGTGAGGGTCAGCCCCGCAATGTGAACGAAATCACCGACGACATGATGACCTACATCGTTGCCGTTTCGCGCGACCTGCGCAACCGCTGCTTCCAACTCGAAGTGAGCTGGAACGCTAACGCACCGCAAGCCCACAAAGACCTGATGGAAGAACTGGAGTTCAACACCACCGTCAACGGAGGTGACAACACCTACGGCGAGAACATGCTCCAAGCCGGTCAAGCGGGTAGCACCTTCGCCACCTTCACCAACGCCCTCGAAGCCATCGCCGACGGCTGCCTCGACATCGCCGACGAGGTGGGTACCTCCAAGATCGGCAAGTGCCACACGGGCGAAGATGTGACTTACGTGGAGTCGCCTTACAGCCAGAAGTCCATCACCGACTTCCATGACAACATCATCAGCATCAAGAACGCCTACATGGGTGGCATGGAAAGCCAAAGAGACGAAGCCCTCTCGCTGCACACCTATATCAAGGACAACAACAAGGAACTTGACAACAAGGCCATGAATGCCATCGAAAACGCCATGACGAAGATCCAAGCCATGAAAGCGCCTTTCGTGCAGTTCTATGCCGACGCCAGCGCTGGTGAGGCCATGGAAGCCTGCCAAGAGCTCTCCGACGTGATGGCCGAGGTGAAGGCTGAGTTTGGAAAGATTGACAGAAAGTAATCCATAAAACCCAAATATCATGATAAATTACAAACATTTAAGCATCTATGCCCTTGCAGGTCTCATGGCATTGGCCGCCTGTAATCCGAAGGACCCCATCCCCGAGGTCATCAGCGAAGAGACCTATGCGGGCGGTGAGTTGGGCACCACCTTCAACACCTCCCAATCCGCCTATGAAGACCCCACCCCCGCCGTTGAGCAGGCTGGCTTGACCACCGCGTTCAAATATGGCGAGTACTTCTTTGAGCGTACCTACACGCAAAACAACGAGCCCTTCAACGGACTCGGTCCCCTTTACATCCGCAGCAGCTGCATCGCTTGCCATCCCGGCTATGGCCACGGCATGCGCATGGACCGCTACCGCGCCGACGACTGGGGCAATGGTTACCTGCTCGTCTTCACCGACCGCAACGACACCTATCTGAGTTCATACACGGGCATGCCTCAAACCAAGGCCGTCGCGCCCTTCAAGGCTCCTTTGGACGAGACCCAGATCCAAATCAACTGGCTGAGCTACACCGATGAGTGGGGCAACCAGTTCCCCGACGGTGAGACCTACAACCTCACCTATCCTGAGGTCTACATCCCCGAAGAGGCTTTCTATGCGCCCCTCGAGGTGGGCGGTCAGCCCATCCCCTACAGCGACTTCGTCTGCCGTCTCGAATCGACCATCGGCATCTACGGCACCGGCTTGATCGATGCCATCCCCGATGACTCACTGAGAGCACAATATCAAAAGGAATACAATGACGGTTTTATGCCGAACGGCCTCAATCCCGCCATGTGGGCTGGCTCCGACTTCGCCCCGACGGGCTATTATGGCAACACCACCCATCCCAAGAAGTACACCTACGCCCTCACGCGTGGTCCCTTGCAGGATGCCCCCGGCGCCAATGCCATCTGGAACATCACCAACGTGACGCACCGCACCAAGATGGGTCATTACATGACCGCCGCCTACGCCACCAAGGCTTCGCAAGACCCCGACGTGCAGGCTGAATTCTACAACTACTTCCCGCAGTATAACCTCACGGGCAATGTGGAGACCGACATCTACAACTACCTGATGATGAACGACCAAATCCCCGACAACCTGAAAGTTCCAGAAATGAAGGACGAGGACTATGTCAACTTCATGGTGTGGCACCGTGGCTTGGCCGTTCCCGCCGCCCGTAACATGGACGACCCCGAAATACAACACGGCAAAGAACTCTTCAACAACATGGGTTGCGCCTATTGCCACCGTCCGTCATGGAAGACTGGCGACGACATGTTCACCGACCCGACTGGCTTCTTCGCTGACGGCGATGCGCGTCTGCCCCGCTACCCCAACCAAAAAATTTGGCCTTATAGCGACTACATCCAGCACAAGCTCCACATGGAGAATGACATCCGCACAGGCTGGTGCCGCACCACCCCGCTTTGGGGTCGTGGCTTGAGTGCCAGATGCACCGGACGCAGCGACCGTTTGCACGACTGCCGCGCCCAAACCGTCATCGAGGCCATCATGTGGCACGGCAACGCCCAAAGCGATGCCCGCCGCACGGTGGAGAAATTCCGTGAGTTGCCGAAGGAAGACCGCGATGCCGTCGTGAAATTCATCGATGCAATTTAACCAACAATTGTAGAGACGTGGCGCGCCGCGTCTCTACAATGTGAAACCTATTAATCCCGTCGTCTGGCGGGATTTTTTCATCTTTCTTTTGCTTTTCTCGGAGCAAAAGAAAAAAAAGACTATTTTTGTCCGTTTAATAAATAGTTATTGCCGCTAGCATGGCAGACTAAAACCTACAACGAATCAACCATAAAAGATAACTTACTATTTCAAACGAATGAAGACCAAACAATTACTTCTATTGCTGTTGATGGCTGTGTTTGCACCATTGACAATGCATGCACAGACAATAAACACCTTGACTGTGTGTGGAGATAGCACGACCACCAATGAGTATATCCCGATTTACGGTTATATGGCCAGTAACAAGCCCAAGTGCGAGTTTATCATTCCTGCTGCAAAACTAAGCGCAATGAATGGAGGCGTCGTTTCAGCCATGAAATTCTATCTTTCCTCATCAGGAAACACCGACGATATCAGCGCCAATTTCAATGTGTTCGTTAAGGAAGTTGATGCCACTACCTTGTCGGGCTTTACCGGGATGACCAATGCCACTCCCGTTTTCAACGACACAATCTCGATTGCAAAAGGCCAATCGAATTTAGAAATAGACATTCCTTTCTCCTCATACTACCATTATGGTGGAAGGAATCTTCTTGTAGGTGTTTACCAAACGAGCAACACAGAAGACTTTAATCGAACCCTATGGACAGGAGAAAGCCAGTCAGCGTATACAGCTTGGAGAGAATATGAATCGGTTTATAACCCGTATAATGAATGCGGCGAGCAATTCCTTCCTAAGACTACTTTCACGTATGAACAACATGCAACTCCTACGATCCTTTTTCCTGTCATCGCAACAATGACGACCGGTTACACGACAACCCTAACAGCTTCTACTTTGAACGTCAATGGTACACCCGAAATCATCTATAGTTCGAGCAATACCAACGTTGCAACAGTAAGCGGCAGCGGCACCACGGTCACAGTGACAGGCGTTTCGGCAGGCACGGCCAACATTGTCGCCACAATGCTTTATGACGGGAATATATACACCGCACAATGCCTCGTCACCGTTGAAGACGCGGCATATTGCACACCCGAAACGGGCAATGTCAATAGCGAAGGTATTTACAATGTCACTTTCGGCACCAATGGCGTAGTGGTCAACAACACGGTAGGCCCTGTCGATTATGGCGACTATAGTCAGCTGGTCGGTGCTGTAGATGCCGGAACCACTTGCGAAGTGGACATCACTTATAAGACAGGTTGGACTTATGGCACCATCATCTGGGTCGATTGGGACAACAACTCTACCTTCGAAGGCTCCGAGGCCGTCTATGCCGGCACTTCCAGTTCCGCCAACCCTACCACGCTTCATGCCACCTTCCCCATTCCCGCAGCAACTCCCGATGGCGATTATCGCCTGCGCATCATGGGTTCTGATTATGGTCTGTACCACTTTGTCGACGATCTTTATGCCGCCGCCGGCGCTGACCCATGTGGTGCTTACCGGCCTTCCACCTGCCACGACTACACCTTGAGAGTGACTTCCTCTGGTGTCTATCACATCACTTGCAACACCTCGGCTCATGGAATCATTTTGTCGAATCACGGTTTGTCTGATGCTGGCAATACCATCACTGTCACCGCAGTGCCCGATATAAATTACGAACTTACCGCTTTGTCATACAACGACGGCAGCGACCACAGCATCAGTTTCACCAACAACCAAGGTTCTTTCATCATGCCCTCTGCCGATGTTACGGTAAGCGCCACCTTTTCAGTTGTGTTGCGCAATATGCCACCCTACGACCTCACCATTGGCACTCCCGGTAGCCGCAGCATTGAATTGGGATGGACAGGTGTAAGCTCCAACACCAACCACCAATGCTACGAGCTGATGTACTACCCCGACCCTAATTTGGCCCAAACACCTGTTCCACCAACCTTCATTGGCAACATTACGGCCACGAGTTATGAACTGACGGGCTTGGATTCCATCACGACTTATTTCGTTTGGGTGTGCGACAACTGCGGCCTCGATGGCATCAGCGAATGGGTAGCCTTCACTGTTTTCACCACCGATGTAACCTGCCATACACCCACTGATTTGACCATCTCTCAACTAATGCCCACCTATGCCACCTTGAATTGGAACGGTGACGCTGGCCAATACAGGGTGCGATACAGGGAGGCAGCCAAATTACAAGCTTCGCTGTATGATGATTTTGAAAAAGGCCATCTTAATGACTGGTATGTATTTACCGAAGGTGAATCCCTCGAAAAATTTGGTATAAACAAAGAAGGGTGGTTTGATGATGATGGGACCTATAGTGGCTTCCCTGCCCGCAGCGGTAGGTATGCGGCCTCTTCATTGAGTAATTACTATACATACCAAGGGAATGAGTTAAATACTGACAACTGGCTTGTCACGTGGATAGGTTCTCTCGGAGGAATATTGAAATTCTGGGTGTTTTGCAATTCTCAAGACAGATTTGAAGTGCTACTCTGCACTAATAGTTTACTCAGAATTGAGAATTTTACAACTACTCTTAGAGAGATGGATTTCGTTGAAAAAAATAATTGGACCGAAATCACCGTTGATTTAAGTAGCTATTCTGGTCCAGGATATATTGCCATTCATCATGTGGAAGATCATCAGTATAGTTGGGGAGGGAGTCTATTAATTGACGATTTCGGTATTTACTACAACGTAGCTCCAAGTGCCTGGGTGGAAGCAATCACTACCGAGAACTCCTATACCATCACAGGCCTTGATCCCAATGTCGATTACGAATGGCAAGTGCAAGCCATCTGTGGATCCAATGATGGCGAGAGTTCATGGACACCCATATCCTCCTTCAGAACCCCCGACCCCTTCACTGTTCCAACCGAGCTTACCGCCGAACCCATGTGCAACGATGCCGAACTCAGCTGGAACGGAGTTTCCGAAACGTATGACCTTCAATATGAAGATGTTTCCCATAAAGCAGTTACCATCATTGTTAACAATGCTGTGGACTATATTGAGCACTACAGCGGTAATCCGACACCTCCCGGATATCAGCTCGTTCTCGATGCAGACCACAACACATACGGTCCCCTCATCAATCCCGACTCATGGAACCATCACTTCACAGTAGGCAACTTTGACGATTTCGAGTACACCGTTCCCGTGACCGCATCGTGTAATTATAGCGCATACTCTGACTGTGCCTTGTTTCATAATGGTAGTGCTACCATCACGATTCCTCCTGGCGTGTATGACTATACGTTTTTAATTCGTTATCCTACATCTCACGTCTATTTCGATTACCATGACAACTTCGAGTTTGAGCCAGGCAAGACTTACGAATTTACAATTTCTCGTTCAAATTATCATGATGTAATTTCAACCACTATCACTGATCATGAACGTGTGTGGACATACGTTGGAGGCATCACCAACCCCTACACCTTTTCGAACCTAAGCCCTGAAACCACGTATGAATGGCGCGTCAGGGGCTCCAACGTTGACGGCAATAACAGCAACACCGAATGGAGCGAGGTGGCCACCTCCACCACACTTGGATGCTACACCAAAGACATCGAGCCTTACACCGTGGATGCCGATCCAGCTGACGGTTGGCATCTGATCGCTTCACCCGTTGCCTCTGTCACTCCCACCGCCGACAACGGTTTCCTCACCAATGATTACGACCTATACTATTTTGACCAAGCCGGTGAAACCAATGGCAAGGAATGGAAGAACCACAGGCAGAACCCCTTTGACCTTGTCAGCGGCAAGGGCTACCTTTATGCCAACAGTGAAAATGTAACCCTTACTTTCACTGGCCATGGTTACAATGGCAATGGTGAAGTCGCTTTGGTAAAGAATGCCCAGAGTAATCCAACCGGGGGCTTTGAAGGCTGGAATCTCGTGGGCAACCCCTTCGCCCAAAAGGCTTATATCTCTGAAAGAGGATTCTATACCATGAACGAAGGTGGTACGGAGCTTCAAGCTGTGACAAGCAATAGTGTTGAGGCCATGGAAGGCATATTCGTGATTGCTGAAGAAGATGGTGAAATCTTGACCTTCACCACCGAAAAACCCTTTAATGCCAATCGCCAGATTGTTCTCGATGTCTCCCACAACCGTGGCAATGCCATCGACCGTGCCATCGTTCGTTTTGGCGAAGGCGACTTGCTGCCCAAGTTCATGCTGAATAAGGACAACACCAAGTTGTATATTCCACAAGGCAACTACGAATATGCCATGGTACGAAGCTCCACTTCAGGCGACATTCCCGTTAATTTCAAGGTCGCACAAAACGGCACTTATACCATCAACGTCAGTGCCGAGGAACTGGATGTGAATTATCTCCACCTCATCGACAACCTCACAGGTGCCGAAATCGACCTGCTGCAAAGCCCAAGCTACAGCTTCAGCGCCAAGACGGACGACTACGCCTCGCGATTCCGTTTGGTGTTTGCAGCTAACAGCGAGGACGGCCCTTCGACAGGTTCAGAGACCTTCGCGTTCGTCAGCAACGGCAACATTGTCGTCAACGGTTCTGGCATCCTCCAGGTGATTGACATGACGGGACGTGTCATCGTTTGTAGAGACGACGCATTGCATAGCGTCTCTACGACAGAGATGGCACCTGGCGTATATGTGTTACGCCTCATCAATGACGACAATGTGAATACACAGAAGATCGTTATCGAATGATTCAGACGGCGGCCAATGCCATGCGGCAGCCCATGTTATTGAAAGCCCAAATAATCCCGTCAGCAATGGCGGGATTATTTATGTGTACCACCTTCCCTCCCGACCCATCCACCATTAATGGGGATATCCTCATCCGAAAATCACCAAACATAGGGAGGTCGTACAAGTGTATTTTTTCGGACATTTGCAGCGTAATATGAAATAATATAGCTATGAAATACATTCGCCACATCACATCAGTGCTGGTCATCATACTCATCGCCGTCCTTGCCGCCGGCACCATCGTCGAGAAACTGCACGGCTCGGACTTCGCCCTTGCCCATGTCTATTCGGCATGGTGGTTCGTAGGGATGTGGACCGTGGTGGCTGGCCTCATCATCATTATGGCGGTGAAATGCCGTTTGTGGAATCGGTTGTCCGTCTGCGCCCTGCATCTTTCCATCCTGTTCATCCTGTTGGGCGCCTTGCTCACCATGCTCACGGGACAACACGGCAGGATGAAACTCGAACCCAACCGTCCCAACAGCCATTTTTTCATACAAGACAATGGCGAGATCACCAAAGAAGCGCTGCCTTTCAGCCTCACTTTGGAACATTTCGAAATCGAGACCTACGAAGGCAGCAACAAGCCGAAGGACTATGTGAGTTACCTCCAACTCAAAGATGGCGACACCCAAGAGGACATTGTCATCTCGATGAACAACATCTTGAGGCACAAACATTACCGTTTCTATCAGAGCGACTACGACGAGAAGGGCAATTCCATCCTCGACGTCGCCCGCGACCCTTGGGGCATTGGTGTGACCTACGCAGGTTATGCGCTGCTCTTCGTCGCCTTGGCGGCTATCCTTATCGAACGACGAAAGACTTTCCGTGCCGTCACTTGGTCATGGCTTGCGGTGCTCGTAGTTTTGATGGTAGTGCTCTACATCAGGATGCTCACCCATCCTCTGTTGCCCGTGCTGCGCTCGCCTTTCTTCAGCTTCCACATCTCGACCATCGTCACGGCCTACGCTTTATTGCTAGGCATCTTGGTGGTTGGTATTATTGCCCTCATTAAGCCGAAAGACAAGGCTCGTTTGGAGCGGTTGAAAGGCCTCAGCACAGCGATGCTTTATCCAGCTGTTGCATTACTAGCCATAGGTATCTTCATCGGGGCGGTGTGGGCTAACGTTTCTTGGGGCAATTACTGGTCGTGGGACCCGAAGGAGGTCTGGGCATTGATAACACTGCTTATTTATGCTGCCCCGTTACACGAAAAGCTATGGAGATCGTTCCAAAAGCCATTGTTTTTCCATATTTATGGCATCATTGGCTTTTTGAGTGTGCTAATCACCTATTTTGGCGTGAATCTATTTTTGGGCGGAGTGCATGCTTACAATTAAGGTTGTATTTCTACACCGCCATCAACACCAGCAACTGCGCTGTGAAAATTCTCAAAAACATGGTGAGCGGATACACCGTCGCATAACCCATATTGGGTAGTTTGCAGCCCACGGGAGCCGTCGTGTTGGCAAAGGCGAGGGTTGGAGGGTCGGTGTGGGCTCCACCGATGAATCCCATCAGCGTGTAGTAATTCATTTTCAGTACCAAACGGCCGAAGAGTGTGACCAAAATAGGCGGTACCATGGTGATGATGACACCATAGACAACCCACATATAATGCTCCTGCACTGTGGATACAAACTGACCTCCAGCACTCAGTCCAACACCGGCCAAGAAAAGTGCAATGCCCACCTCGCGTAGCGCATGTACACCTTGTCCGTCAGTGAACTCGGTGCTGAACCAGCCTTTCTTCACACCTAACCAGCCACCGATAATGGCTACAACCAAAGGTCCACCAGCCAAGCCTAGTTTGATAGGTGCTTTCATGCCCACAGGAATCGGGATGGATCCGATGATGATGCCTAATGCGATGATAACGAAGATGGGAATCAGTAGGAACCCTTTTTTGGGGGATGGAGTTGAGATTTTAGTGTTGAGAGTCTCATCCGACAGTGTTGCTGGTTCTTTGGCCAAGTCGATACGACAGAGCGGACGCAGTAGGATGCAGGTTAGGATCATGCCCACTACGGCAAGGGGATAGGCCACGGCATAGCCCGCTGCCAAACGGTCAGCAGCACCTTGAATGCCTATATCGGTGACAGCTTGTTGGGCTGCCGACAAGCCAGGTGTGTTGGTGATGGCACCTGTGTAAACACCAGCCATGTCGGCAAGGTCTTGATGCGATATCTTGGCGATGATGACGGTGATCAAAACGCTCAGGGCTACGTTGGCCAAAGCCATGAAATTCAAGGCCAACCCGCCTTTCTTGAATGATTGGAAAAAGCCAGGACCCACTTGCAGGCCGACGCTTACCACAAAGAGGATGAGACCGAACTCTTTGATGACATGAAGCATCTCTGCATTGAGGCTGATGCCATAGGCACTAAAAGCGATGCCTACAAAGAGTACCCAAGTGATGCCCAACGAGATTTTGGCGAACTTGATCTTGCCTAAAAGAAGCCCGATGAAAATAGACAAGGCTAAATATAGGATGGTGGGTCCTACGCCCGAACCAGTGAAAAGATTCAACATGAGATTCCTTATTGATCCTTGAAAGTTATTTTGGCACAAAGATATGGAATTTATGTCTAAGTAATATGTATTTTTGCAAGAAAGAAATCTAATCAATCTAAACTATGCAAAATGAGGAAATCAAAGGATTTATCTATGAAACACAACTTTATTAAATTATTGCTGGTCTTGATCATAGGCGTATCACCCATTATGATGCAGGCCCAAATTGTAGACAGAGACCTCACCAATCTGGTCATTTTCATGCGCTTCGCTGATGACGAAGAAATAACGCATTCATTCAATGCCATTGATACCATGTTCAATGGAAAGACGCCTGGCTATCTCAGTGTGGCCAATTTCTACAACACGATGACTTACGGTCACATCAATTATAATACGGTGTACACTAATAACATACATGATGGGCATATCGTATCTTATCAGGATTCCTATCCCCGTGGTTATTTTGAGCCTTATAGTCCATCTAATCCTATCGGATATCAGGGCGAGTTGCCGTTTATGGGCATCAGCAGGAGGGAAGCTGAGTTGTTGGCTCGTGCATTCCATTATGTGGATTCCCTGCATCTAGTTGATAATGATGTGGTCCTTGATGGCGACAACGATGGCTATATCGACAACGTGAGCTTTGTCGTCAAGGGTGGTACGGGTGAATGGGCTTCAATTCTATGGCCCCACATGGAGTATTTTCCTCACGATTCCATTGACCATCCAGTAGAAATCAACGGGATTAAGCCCAACACATTCAATCTGGAATTTGAAGGTGCCCCGACATATTTCAGCGCCCATGTATTTAGGCATGAGATGGGGCACTCGTTGAATTTGCCCGACCTATATCATTACATCAATTACACAAATGTTTCTCCTGCAGGTTCATGGGACATGATGTGCTACAATTATGGCCCCAATCATACGGCTGCGATTTATAAGAACAAGATCCTTCACGTGGCAGATGACCCGATACAAATCACCCGCGACGGTGATTACACGTTGAAGAGTGTCGGCTCAAGTCAGTCACAGAACTGTTATTACATCAAATCGGCTATCGACAGCACACAATGGTATGTGCTTGAATACCGCAACAAGCAAGACCTCTTTGATGAAAGCATTCCAGGCACTGGACTTATCGTGGCTCGATGGAACGACACCGTCCCGCTCGATTATTCTGGGATGTTCGCCAATGCCTTTTTTGACAACGTCACCATAGCGAACCAGTATTGGATCTTCCGTCCTGGTAGCAGCAGCGACATCCAGAATGGCAACCTCAACAACGCGCATTTCAGCCAAGCTACTGGTCGGACTAGGTTTGGCCCCAACACCAATCCGCATCCATATCTGACTGACGGCACGCCTGAAGAGAGTTTTGAAATCACGGACATCCATGAAAATGGAAGTGAGTTGACATTCCATGTCCATTTCTTCGGCGATGGCATTGAGGACCATCAAGCAGAGTGCTTCCTTTCGGATGAGCGCATAGCAGTGCATCCCAATCCGACTATCGACAAGCTCTTTGTTGAAGGTCATGACATGCAAAGGGTGGAGCTGTTCAACACTTTGGGCCAGTGTGTCATGAATATTAATTTTGCAAATACGGACAACGCGGAAATATTACTTTCTAATCTACCCGACGGAGTTTATCTGCTTCGCGTTGTGATGAAGGGTGGCACCGCCAATGTAACGAAGGTGGTGAAGACAGTGAGATAATAATACATAACAAAAATGCCGCATCATTATCGATGCGGCATTTTTGTTACCTTTCCCTTCGTTTTATGACTTTCTTTAGTTTGTAGCGATCGCCCGTTGATTTGCCAATGGCGTCAATGAACTGTTGGTCGTAGCCCGGCGTTTCGTATCCCCATCGTAGGAAATTTCCCTCTTTGTCTACACGTTTCACTACTTGGTCGTTGTATTTCACAATCAAGTATTTGGCCAATTTGTCCCAACGCTGCATCATGCGGTCGGCGTATGCGATGCTTTTCTTGTTCAGGTAGCTTTGCCGGTCAGAGGGTGTCATGTCCTTGAGAGCGACAAGCACGCTATCTTGGTCGGTAAAGTAATAGTTTTCCAATTCTGATTGTGCTTTCCTCAAGTCGCCAATCATCATGGAATAGCGTGGATAGACCATGTTGGCCACCCAATTGTTCATCCAAAAGGCAGATTGGTCGCTGAACTCGTTGCGTGGGTTGTTCTCGGGACGGAAGCAGTCGGGTATCTGTGTGATGCAGCAGTAGAGTGGCACATAGGCCACCATGTTGGCATCGTCGCAGTTGAACCAAGTGACGCCACCCACATCGTTGGGCAGCCATGAGCGCATCTGACAGGTCATCGTAAAACCACTTTGTTGTGTGGCAATGGGACGCTCACGGTAGTAGTTGACGCTGTCGCTGTCGCGGAAATGCATTGGCAGTGGACGGATGGGCATTCCCCATGGTCCAGCAGTCATGTCGGCGGTCATGTCGAGCGGTGTGCCTTCGAAATGGTCGCGCATATCGTTCTGCAAGTCGCTTAAAGACAGTGGTTTGTCGGGCTTAATCCAAAGAGGAAGATGGTTGCATACATCAAATTCACCATTGATGTAGGGCAGGTATTTGTCCATTTCTTCGTGGCTGTAGTGGTGACGGAAGAAGCTCCACACGCGGGCATCGGCATAGCGCACATTCTCAAAGTCGATGGGACAGTAGGCATCTCGGAAAGAGAAATCCTCATCCTTGCCGCTGAAGAATCCCCATTCCCTTGCAAAGCTGATGACGTCCTCGGCATAGACACATTCAATTTCGGGACGATTAATCTTCTTAAGGTTCTTGCTGCTAATGCTGTTCTTGGAACGCTTCTCAAGCGGAAACTGACGTATGCGGCTCAAGTTGGCATGGGCGCAGATGCAGTCGTCAGGGATACGCAGTGCTACCCAAACAGCCCCTTTGTTGCCAGGTCCTTTGCCGATGATTTCCATGATCCATGCTTCGTTCGGGTCACAGATAGTGAGGGTCTCGCCGCTGCTGTTGTAGCCGTATTCTTCCACCAGTTCCACCATGCAACGTATGGCTTCCCGAGCGGTGGTTGAACGCTGCAAAGCCAGACGCATCAGTGAAAAATAGTCCAACAGGCCTTCTTGGTTGACGAGCATCAATCGCCCGTCGAAAGTAGTTTCCACAATGGTCACCTGCTTCTCGTTCATCAGTCCCACCACATTATAGGTATATTCCACCTGTTTCACATATTGTCCTTCATGGGCTGGTCCCCAGCCATGGATAGCAATCAGTTCACCTTTCTCGTGTTGTCCCGAAGGACTGTATGACAGGGAACCGGAGAAACCGAAACCATCGCAGTTGTAGGTGCACATCACGCTGCCGTCGACGGACGCTTTTTTGCCTACAATCAAGTTGGTGCAAGCCATCATGGGTTCCCAACCCAACATGACCATCAGAGTAGCAATCAATAGTCTTTTCATGGAATGATGTTTTAGATTATTGTGCAAAAGTAATAAAAAACTGTATTTGCATCTTCACTAACCCATTAATCTATGATGACTTTGCAACCAGGTTGCAAAAGTTTTGCCGCATTTTTGCAGCGAAATCCAATTGAAAGAATAAAAACTGTAAAATATGGCACACGAACATCATCATCACGAACATGAATGCTGTGGGCATGAACACCATCATGACCATGAGCATCATCATGAAGGTAGCCTGAAAGGCTTAATTATCAAGATTGCGGTCACAGTAGTACTGCTTGTTGCGGCTGTCATCATAGAGAAAAAATGTGACTTGCCCACATGGCAGCTACTGCTCATCTATTTGGTTCCTTATCTGATCATCGGTTTCGACACGCTTAAGGAAGCCGTCGAGGGACTGGCGCACGGTGAGGCGTTCAACGAACATTTCCTTATGTCCATCGCCACTATCGGGGCACTCTGCATCGGTTTTCTGTCAGGTGCGGAGACGCAATTTCCCGAGGCAGTCTTTGTCATGCTGTTTTTTCAAGTCGGTGAGCTTTTCGAAGGCTATGCAGAAGGCAAGAGCCGTGACAGCATTGCGCATCTGATGGACATTCGTCCCGATGTGGCAAATGTGGAACGCAATGGACAATTGGAAATTGTCAGTCCAGAGAAAGTGGTCGTAGGGGAGATTGTCGTTATCCGTCCTGGCGAGAAGGTGCCGTTGGATGGGGTGGTTATTGAAGGCAATTCGGCATTAAATACGGTAGCACTGACAGGTGAGAGTCTTCCACGTGACATTACGGAAGGCGATGAGGTCGTTTCGGGTTGTGTCAATCTTTCGGGCGTGATCAAAGTGCGCACGACCAAGAGCTTTGGTGAGAGTACAGTGTCGAAAATCATTGATTTAGTGGAGAATGCCACTGAGAGCAAGTCGAAGAGCGAGACCTTCATCACTCGATTTGCACGTATCTATACGCCTGTTGTGGTCTTTGCCGCATTGGCCTTAGCCTTGTTGCCACCTTTGTTTTCGGGCGACTTCACTGGCAGCTTTTCCACTTGGCTTTATCGTGCCTTGATGTTTTTGGTGGTTTCTTGTCCTTGCGCTTTGGTCATCAGCGTGCCGCTCACGTTCTTTGGCGGCATTGGCGGTGCTTCGCGCAAAGGTATCCTTGTCAAAGGCGCCAATTATATGGATGTCTTGGCCAAAGTCGGCACGGTGGTCTTCGACAAGACTGGCACCTTGACGCACGGCCAGTTTGCAGTTACGGCAGTGCATCCAGAGAAGTGTGACGAGAGGCATTTGTTGCACCTTGCTGCTCATGTGGAGCATTATTCAACGCACCCTATTGGAGCCGCCTTGCGTGATGCTTTCCCAGATGAAGCTACTGATGGTTGCAAACTGAGTGATGTAGAAGAGGTTGCAGGTCAAGGGATTAAGGCCAAAGTGGAAGATTGGACAGTCTGTGTGGGCAATGCCAAAATGATGGATGCCATAGGTGCTCAGTGGCACGACTGCGAGCATATTGGTACCATTATCCATGTTGCCATTGATGGAGAATATGCAGGTCATATCGTCATTAACGACAAAATCAAAGAAGACAGTGTAAATGCCATCCAAGCTCTAAAGTCTTTGGGCGTCAATCGTACTATCATGCTTACTGGCGACCGCAAGGAAGTAGGGGAGGATGTGGCCCAGAAACTCGGTTTGAGCGAATATCACGCTGAGCTGTTGCCAGCCGACAAAGTGGCCTATGTGGATGAATTACTTCACTCTCAACTCTCAACTCTAAACTCTCAACTAGCCTTTGTCGGCGATGGCATCAACGACGCGCCTGTGTTGGCTCGTGCTGATGTGGGTATTGCTATGGGTGGTCTCGGCAGTGATGCCGCCATCGAAGCCGCTGATGTGGTGTTGATGGACGACAAACCTTCGAAGGTTGCCCTTGCCATCCGCATTGCACGTCACACTTTGCGTATTGCCAAGCAAAATGTTTGGTTTGCCATCGGTGTGAAGGTCGCAGTACTTGTTTTGGCTGCTTTTGGCATCGCCACCATGTGGATGGCTGTCTTCGCTGATGTGGGCGTCACGGTGCTGGCTGTGCTTAATGCCATGCGAGCACTGAAAGTGAAAGAGTAAAAAAGAGGTGCTAGCATCTCTTTTTTTGTTAGAAATCGTGTCCGAAACTTAAGAAAAAGCCGTAAGCTTTCGTCGTGGTGTCATCGTTTTTGTTGAGGTCGAGGAATCCATAACGACCGCCAACTGAGATTGTGAATCGGTAAAAACATACCTTGACTCCCGCCATGCCGTACACGTTGAAACGGTTTTGTTCTCCGTTTTCATCATACCATTTATGATGGAACTCGGTATCTAACGGATAGAGCCATTGCTCTTTTGTTTCGCCCGTAATTCCCCAGCTCAGCATCGGCCCGGCAAAAGGACTGATGGTGACTTTGCTGCTTGCTGCCATGTCATAATTCAGCATGATGGGGATATCGACGAGTGTTTGTCGTTGCCTGATTACATGATGGACAAATCCGGCACCATAATAAACATGCTCTGACAGATCCCCCAAATTCATTCTGTATTGGGCTCCAGCAGTTAGGTTAAGGTTGTCAATGAGTTCGAATTTCCAGTTCAATCCGGCATAAAAGCCATTGAAAAAGAAAGTGGTGTCGCCCGTCGTGATGTTTTCTGAAGTCATAAACTCCGTGGCATAACCCACATTGATGTTTAGTTGGGCTTGTGCCTTTTCGGTAATGAATAGGACAGAGACGAATGCTGCAATAAAGAAAAGCTTTTTCATTGTTGGTTGGTTTTGTTGATTCTAAGTAAAATTCTGAATGCAAAGGTACACTTTTTTTTTGAATTATTGCCAACGGTTCCACAATCTCGTAGCTTTTTGTATCTGAAAAACAGCAATAAACTTGGAGTGCTAGTTTTGGCACTTTTTGCTGCCATTGTAATTTACTTTTCCTGCACAAGCATCGTGAACATAATCATAAAGGTCATGAAAGGCATCAGAAAGAATGAGAATTATTCTTATTTTTGCAACCTAATATTTTATACCGATGAAGAAAACGTTTTCATTGAGAGCCTTGTTCTCTCTGCTTTTGGTTCTTATGACCATATTGTGTGTAGCCCAACCTCCCGGTAGCGGTGGCCGTCCTCCAGGCGGTCGTCCCCCAGGAGGCCGTCCGCCTTTCGGTGGTGATCGTCAGTGGGGCCAGAACGAAGGCAATATGCCGACCGTCAAGCAGAAGAAACGTGTGCGTGAGGGCGACACCTTCCAAGTGGTGGGTGTGTTGCGCGATGCTAAAACGGGCGAGTATATGCCCTATGTCAATGTGGCCGTGCTCGACTCCATCGATCTGGAGTTGGTCAAAGGCGGCATCAGCAACATGGACGGCGTTTTCGAGCTTAATGGCGTACCGCAAGGTTCGTTCGTGCTGCGCGTTTCTGCCATTGGCTACGAGAGCTATATGCATCATTTCAAGGTGACCAACAACACCAACCTGGGCACCTTGCGCATCAATCCTGGTGTAACCTCGTTAGGTGAGGTCACCGTGGCTGCCGAAAGGCCTCTATATGCCATGGAGGGTGAGAAACTGATTTACAATGTTAGTGAAGACCCGTCCATACAGACCGGTACCACCGAGGACGCCTTGCAGAATGCGCCTGGCGTGGAGGTCGACGTGGAGGGCAATATCACTTTGCGCGGCGTGTCGAGTGTGGAGATTTGGGTCAACGACAAACCCTCGAAACTCACCGAAGAGAACTTGAAAACCTACCTCCAAACCTTGCCTGCCAACGCCATTGCACGTATCGAGACCATCACCAACCCTTCGGCCAAATATGCTACCGATGCTGAAGCGGTCATCAACATCGTGACTTCGGCTCACATCAAGAGCAATCAGTTCATTAGCTTTGGCGTGAACGGCTCCAACCAGCCTTTCGTCTCGCCTTGGGTGAGTTACATGTGGAAAAAAGAGAAGTTGAGTGTCAACTTGTTCGCTTCAGGACGTTACAGCAACAGAATCAACACTACCGACAGTTGGGAACTGAAACGCGAAGATGCTGCAACTGAGGGAATGTATGACTCAGTGTGGTACAAGACTACGACCCAAAAAGAGGACAACCGTAGCATCAGCGGCAATGTCTTCATGAACATCGACTATGAGATTGACTCTACGAGTGACATCTCTTTCGATGGCGGTGGCTTCTACAATAACAACCGCAGTCTTGGTAGCCGTCGCGAAGAACAGACCTTCTATTTGCAGCCTGTCGATAGCATTTTGGCTTACAGCATGGGTGATACGACCCTTTCGCAATCTGGTTTCGGCCATTTTGGAGCAGACTATACCAAGAAGTTTGACGACAAGGGACACAATCTCCGTATCGGTTTGAATGGCAGGTTTAACAAGAACGCATCCGATTATTACAACAACCGTTTCTATGACGTTTACACCGACTTGGATGAAAACCGATATCTTTTGAGTAAACAAAATGGTTATGGGTTTAATCTCGATGCGCGCTACAACCGTCCTTACAGCGAAGACGGGGAGCTTAGCTATGGATTGCGTGTTGACAATCAGCTGAGTAATAGCGACTACAAACGTTATTATTCCAATGACGGTGGTATAACTTATGACAGTATCGACATGCTTCGTACCTACCATTTCAAGGGCGCTGAAACAGGTGTCAACGGCGATGTCAACTGGACGCACCGTTGGGGTGGTTTTACTTTGAGCACGGGTATGGGCATTGGTGGTGACCGTATTGGCTACAACTACCAGAGTGAAATGCCGTTTGCCGACGACAGTACCTTGTATTTCCTCAATGTACGTCCTTCCATCCACCTGACCTATCGGACGGAGTCGATGCACAATTGGAAACTCAACTATTCGATGCGGATGTCCCATCCGGGAGAAGACCAAATCAGCACCTTCCGCAGGTATGGCGATGACAGCTATTCGACGGGTAATCCCCTTGGGCTCAAAAATGCTTATACCCATAATGTGGAAGCTGGATGGCAGAAGTTTTTCGAGCGTTTTGGCAATATAGGTCTCGAAGCTTACGGCCGTTGGAGCACCAACGAGATCAGCAGGCTGACCGATGCCGAATATGATGATTATCTGGATCGTATCGTCAGCTATTCGATGCCTTACAATATGGGTACATCGTGGCGTTACGGTACTTCACTCAATATGACTTATCGTCCAACGGGATTCTTCAATGTGCGCCTGTATGCCAATGTTTACGACTATGGCTATCGCATGGAGTATGACCGTAATGGTATACACCAAGTCGATGAACGCGACAAGTGGTCGTGGAGTGTGCGTGTCAATGCATGGGCGAAACTCTTCAATCAGTTGCAAGTCACGGCTTCGGCCAACTACAACTCACCGACCATCAGCCTGATGAGTGAGCGCAAGGCACGTTATTTCCTTAACATGGGTCTGCGCAGCGACTTCTTCAACCGCCGCTTGTCGGTGTTCGTCAATGTGCAGGACATCTTCAACTGGGGCGCCAAGATTGGTTCGGGTTCAAGCAATACCAACCCATACTATCTCAGCGACAGCACCCGCAAGATGTTGAACAGCCGCTATATCTCGGCAGGCTTTACGCTGCGCTTCGGTAAGCTTGAACTTGAACAAAGGGCCAAGGAAGGCGACAGCGAGACGGGCGACAGCTTGGAGTAATTTGACTATGGCTTATGGCCTATGACAATGGCCGCTTCCACATTGTGTGAGAGCGGCCATTGTTTTGTGACATTGGCCATAGGCCATAGTCATTAGCCATAGTCAAAATCAATAT
>JAEEGH010008307.1_pt1 | contig 24591 bp, 20 predicted proteins | sample 9134181 | NCBI WGS metagenome assembly JAEEGH01 (sample SAMN16246544, study PRJNA631951) | gut metagenome | biome: gut microbiome; feature: rumen; material: DP-attached | host: Bos | place: Iran: Karaj | collected 2018-10
GCAGAATCCCTCAATGCAAAAATCAAGGACTTTAGGGCTCAGCTAAGGGGAGTCATTGACAAGAAATTCTTCATTTTCAGATTGGTCAAAATTTTCGGTTAATCCCACGTGGTTATGCAGGTGACCCCACATTTTTGCAAAATATATTATGGACTCATGAAATTTTTCTTCGCTAAAGGGTTCTACATTATGTTGATTTCACAATTCCGTCTGTTGTGCCATCCCGAATGTCGCTGTCAACAACATTGTCAACATGAGCAGCAATCGTCTGTAGCATGTCCACTCTAATTAACGCACGTTTTTCTCGTATAATATGGCAGTATGGTGGGGCGTTTTCATCTCTTTGCCATTTTTATAGACTTTCCTATTGCCAACAACTTTCAAGGATTTTAATTCGCTATGCATTGTCATGAAGAAGGCATCGGGATCATACTTCTCCAGCATCATTAGTTCGTGGGCTCTCTCTGGGCTATAGACATCGAGCAAACCTGAACCTCTTCTCAACATGGGTGAGGCATTCTGCTTAATTAGTACGATGCCGTAGCCAGTATCTTTCTCTATCTCTTTGCAGTAGAAGGCAAGTTTACCCTCAGCTTCATATGCTTCAAGAACCACTCCTGGCAATCCGCAGAATTTCCAGGGTCCATCGCTGTATGGCAAAAGAGGTGTGTACCATACTGTCCAAGTGCGTCCACAGAATTTAGTCTTTGCTTTTTTGCAGGGATAGTCGCAAATCACAGTATCCCCTTCCAAGAGCTGCCACTCGAAAAGTCCCTCTATCTTGTCACGGGTTGAGATAGCATCGTGGGTGAAGTAGAGATAACCTTCTTTAGGAAGATTCTTTACCACCTGATAATGAAGCCAGACGTAGCCTTTGAAAGGATGATTGAGACTTGTAGGGCTGCCATAGGCAAGCCCGTTGTCGAGAACCCATTCGATGATAATGCTTCTGAACTGCGAGGTCTTTTCTCCGATGTCAAGACGCATCAAGTCCTTGTCTTTTTCCGCAATTTCCTCCACCTGCTGCATCACGGTTTCGTAAGTTACAGAGAGCACAGCATGGTCACTGGCCTGTTGTTCGGATGTCTTAGGATGGTTATTTGTCGACCCGGAACAGGAAGCCCCCGCCATCCATAGCAAACTTGCAAAGGTGGCGAGGGGAAACACCGTCTGTATTCTTATCATAAACGAGAGAGTTTTTTATTTCTTCGTATATATGCGGATCTGTGCTTTCTGTCCTGGCTTCTTCTTAAGCACATCCATGTGGTCGATAGTCTTGGGATCGATGGTTTTAAAAATCGTTGCATCAACCAGTTTGTCATCTACATAAAATTCAGTATCTTCCGAAAAAGACGAGGCTTTGTAATCTTTACCCATTACATGGACTTCTGAGATAACATTTTTCTTATCAAGTGAAGTTCCATCATCCTTGACCTCAGTTCCTAAGATACGGAAGGTTATAGGCACCAGATATTTCACTCTGACAGGTTCTCCGTTCTGCATGCCGGGTGTCCACTTTGGCATTTCATTAATGATGCGTAAAGCTTCGGCATCAAGGCTTTTGTCAACAGATTTTTCTATCCTTGCACCAGTCAAACTACCGTCTTTCTCAACGATGAAAGAGCTGATAACACGACCTTGAATTCCAGCCATTTCTGCCTCCTTCGGGTAGCGGATGCTCATAGCAAGATACTGCATCAGTTTGTCTTTGCCACCGGGATATTGTGGCATCTGTTCCACAACATCATATATCTTGTTTTCCTCATTAGTGCTCTCCTTTACAAGATCAAAGCAGAAGTGATAGCCAATCTCATTGTAGTCGCGTACGGGTAGGGTTTGGGTCTCATATCCGACATAGGCAGCTTCCACATTGTCGCCTCTTTTTACAGTAAGCTTGAAGCGGCCATCCTTATCAGACACGGTCCCTTTCGTTGAACCTACAATCCTGATGACAGCTCCGACAATAGGCTCACCCGTATTCTTATCACCGACCCTACCATCTATTTGGAAAGGCTTTTCGTCCTTTGCCTGATTGGCTTCTTCAGACTTTATGACCTTGATAGCATCTTTGTCATTGATTTTGAAAGTTGAGTTGACTTTACCCTTCTTCACGGGTTGCTGTGGCTCGTTGTAGACGTAGTCTGTGAGAGTCTCGGCATTGAGGGCAATGGTAATTCCGACGATGGGTAGCAGATAGGCCAGGCGGAGCCATTGCCAGCGGTTTGACTTATGTTTTAACATCATAATAATTCTCTTTTTAATGGTGCTGTTGTTGATACCGTTGGCAAGGATACAGGCCTTTGTACCCGTTGCCTTCAGCATCAGTAATTGGATGTATTGGCCCACGTCTGAGCCTGACGAGAGGACGGATGCATCGGCTTCATACTCATGGACGGTTCGCAGGTCGCGACGTAGGAGCCAAACCACAGGGTTGAACCATTGCAGGGCCGTAAGCACTTCAACGAAGACGATGTCCCAACTGTGATGCAGTAGGATGTGCCCTCGTTCATGAGCAATTATCGAAGGGTTGCGTTCCTCGTAGTCAATCCGGCTTAACACGATGGTACGCATCCATGAGAACGGTGCGACGGGCAGGTCGACAACTGCCAGTGTCACGCCATCCTCCAACGAATGTTGCTCACTATTCTTAATCATTCGGCGTAGATGCCGATAACTGTTTGCGATAAATAGCACTCGGCTGATAAGGCCGATGATGAAAATGACAAAGACTATTGCCTCTACAGATGGGGTAACTGACTCTTCAGCGGATATTGTTCCCAATTCTGTAATTACCTGTTCAGGCTGATTTTCCACCTGTATTGGCATTCCTGCTGACGCTTCTACCTGTGGACTTTCGACCTCTACTGTTTTATGTAGTGTGATGACACATAGAGGCAAAATAAACGAGAGCAGAATGGACGACAGCAGCACGATACGATTTAGCCTATGCATCGTCTCACGCTCCATCAGCAGTCGATAGCAGAAATAGAAAGCGGCTATCAATACTGCAACTTTCAGATCGTAGATCAGAAACTCTGCCATTACTTACGGTTCTTAAGAATTTCCATAATCTCACTGACCTCTTCATCGCTTAACTGCTCGTCTTTGGCAAAGAAAGATACGAGCGATGCAAACGAGCCACCAAAGAATGTATTCTTCACCTCTTTCATATACGCACGCGTATATTCTTCTTTACTGATGTTTGTACTGAAGAGCTGGGCCTTTCCATGTTTCTCCGAACTAACAAACCCTTTATCCTTTAATATCTTGAGGAATGTTAGCAGAGTGGTCAGGGCGGGCTTGGGCTCTGGGAACTTCTCCATAATCTCAGATGAATAGCCCTTGCTCTCTGGTAACGACCAGAGTATGTTCATTACTTGCGTTTCTGCCTTAGTCAATTGCTTTTTCTCTTTCATATTCTAAACTTTTAGAGTTTCTGGCGGCAAATATACTCTAACTTTTTAGAACTTGCAAATATTTTACTCTAAATTATTAGAATATTAACAAGAATTAAGAAAACAATGGAATATAAAAATGAAAACATAAGATTTCCTCAGAAAAATTTGGAAGTTTCAATAATTATGTCTATCTTTGCAGCGTCAGAATGAAAGTTCTGGCTATCCGGGTGATATTCCCGCGAGGGGCAAGCCTTTATCGACACTACCCATTTAAAAGAGTTGCTACGGCAGCTCTTTTTATTTTACGTACCTTCGCATGAAAATCCGATAGAAATCAGAGCTTAAAGTCAGATCTCGTGTGACAGATATCATTTTCTTACTTTTAAAGATCAAAACCACTAATGCAGATTCGTTCCGTTCAAAATATCTTTTGATACCACGAGCCAATAAACTTGGGTTATAGTCAGTTGCTAGATTCAACAAAGCACGATTAGACTGTCCTGTAGAACTAAGCAGTTGAGTGTCTACTATATTCCGGCCTGAGATTGTTTTCAGATCGAAGAGTTTGAAAACGTTTTTTCTCACAAAGATGAAGTCGGCAGTCCTTATACCACGAGGATTAGGGAGTATATAGACCTGATAGCCGTGCTCCACAGCCTTTCTGGCTGCGTTTAGCAAAAACGGATAATCCTCACCATTCTCACCTCCAACAGTGAAAATGGAAGGATCATCCTCCAAAGGATGAAACTCCTTACGTCCAGCTATGGACTTTAGCTGGTTCACATAAGCAGATCCTTTCAACGTATGGAGGAGCGCCAATTCTGATGCTATGTCGTTTGTCATATCTTAGACTTAATCATCGATAACGGTTGCAAAGATAGGCATTTTTCTCTTAAATTCCAAATCTTTCAGCAATTATTTCTGCATCGACCATCGAAAAAACCCGCTGCCATGGGCGCAAAAGAGGAACTGAGGAGATCCATTGTTTCTCCAACATCCTTTTACACAAATTCCAAATTTTTATTTAAAATCCTGTTTGCTGAATGATTGGGGCGATTCGCTGAACGGATTTGCCAGAGTCAGAAACTCTCTTTACTTTTGCATCGTCAAAACAAGCAAAGTTGGTTTTTTCATACATAGATTGTTAGTTAGTAATTAGTTGGTTATTGGTTATTTAGTACCCTTTAGGCTCGCAGCGGCGGGCCTTTTTCATTTCCCCGCGGGTGTTTCAAATGTTTCAAATATTTCATGTTTCAAACGTTTCTTGGCGGTGAAAAATGGCATTTTATTAATGACATTTCCTATTTATTATTTTATATATAATAATAATCAACTAAATATATATGATAATAATCAACGGAATATTTCCGCGCCTTGGTGAAACACTTGAAACGTGAAACTTTTGAAACATCTGAAACATTCTTAACCGGAATTTATTTTTTTCTTAACGAGAAATCAAAATACCATTAACAAGAAAAGAAAGTTTTCATAAACAAAAATTTCTATTTGGAAAATATTTTCCGCCAATTTCGACAATCATAGATAATTATTCTAAGAAACACTTGATAAACAGAAAATCATTGCCTACTTTTGCAGCGCTTTTTTATTTTAACTTATTGTTTAATTCAAATTTTAAAGATTATGGGAGCAATCCGTGTTAAAGGTAAAATGCAACGACTGGCTGTTATGAATGACAACCGCGTCGTAGCGCGTGCGGTGCGTTACAGCACCGTGAAGCAGGATGAGCTCGTGAGCTATGCAGCCCAGTCGAGCCACATCCCGGAAAGTACCCTCCGCGCTTGCACGTTGGCAATGCGTGAGGCAGTCTCTTATTTCGTGCTGAATGGTCATCACGTCGACCTCGGCAAGTTTGGTATTCTTGGTATCCGCAGTAAGCAGCAGTCTGCTGCCGATGCCGAAGATGTAAGTGCAAAGAAGGTGCGTCGCGTCACCGTTGGTTTCACGCCGAGCATAGAGATCAAGGAGGCCATCGCACAGATCAGGATCACTACAGAAGTTTAAAGATTACAATTATGAAAAAAGGTCAAATTAACATCGCCTACAAAGGCCGTAAGATCGGCTTTAATGGCCAGGACAAGCTCGTGGGTCGCGCAGACCGCTACAGCACGATCGACTACCAGTCGGTTGTAGCCTACGCCGCCAAGGCAGCTGCCGTACCCGAGTCTTCGATTGAAATGGCAATGGAGGCCATCTTCGATGCCATGAACTATTTCGTGCTCAACGGGCACAGTGTGCAGATTCCGAATCTCGGCACCTTCTCGATTGCAGTGTCGGCAAAGACCACTGCCACGGAGCAGGAGTTTACCAACAACTTCTCGAACAATCTCCGCGGGGTGTCGGTGCATTTCCTGCCCGATCCCGAAATGAAGGCCATGATTTCGAACACCGCCATCAACACTTCTGTTGACACGACCGGTTACAACGACAACGGCACGATTGCCGTCAAGTCAATGTTCTTCGCAGCAGGCAACACCCTCGTACCGATGGTTGAGGGGCGCACATACGCCATCGGCACCATCAACCGCATCTCCGTAGCAGGTACGCGCCTGTCGTCTACCTATCTTGGAAGTACGCCGGTGCGCATCACGTGGATTGACGACCAGGGGGCAGAGCACACCTCAAGGGTGGCGGGTACGATCGTGTCGATGTCGTACACGGCGCTGACCGTCAATCTGAAGAACTTCCTCACGGCCAACCCCACTGCCAAGTTCCTCAAGGCCTTCGAGCTGTCGGATAAGGATGGCAACGTGATTGTCAACAAGGTGTTTGGTGACGCTGTGGCAACGCCGTACATCAGCGGCGTCAACGTCAACAACATGCCGATTGCGCCCGGTGCCACCGTACCCTACAGCGCTGGCATGACTGCCAAGATCAAGGTGTATGGTGCGAACCTCGCCGCCGCAGACATCGTCAAGGTGGGCAGCGACGACGTGGAGGTGAGCGCAGGCAACAACGACTACCTGCTGATCAACTACCAGCCTGCCCATACGGGTAATGCGCCCGTGATAGTGGGCATCACCGGTGGCACGCCTTCGGAGTACAACATGTCGTTCGGCGAAGAGGGGGGTATGGTCATCACCTCAGTGACCGCCGGCGGCGACGCACTCGTGAACGGTGGCAACACCACCATCCAGGCTGGCAACAACTATCAGATTGCCATTGCCGGTAGCGGTTTGAGCGATGTGACTGCCGACAGCTTCGTGCTGCCCAACGGCTCTACCATCAGCATCACCAGCCAGTCGGATACGTTGATCCAGGCCACGCTGAGCAATGCCCAGGCAGGTGACTTCAAGGTGAAGGATGGCGACAGCGTGATCTTCGCCGCTGCCCTCGTGGTGGCCTCGCCTACCGTCTCACTGACGGGCTACAGCGAACTGCCTAATGGTACGCCCGTCGGCTTCGGCACAGCCCTCGTGGTTGACTCAGGCGACCCGAAAGATGTCTACCTACATGGTGACGAGGTGGATGAGCTGACACAGGCGGATTTCGTGGGCAACAACGTGACCGTGAACTCATGGACGCCCATCAGCGGACAGCTCAACGTGACGCTCAGCGGCTCTGCCGGTCAGGTCTACATCAAGAGCGGCGGCACAACCATTGCCACCCTGCAGTTGCAGACCGCCGGTGGCGGCGACAACCACAACCCGATTGACACGGGCAACTAAAAAGCAGCCCCCTCGGTCTTCACTGACTGAGGGGGCTCTTTTTATGAAAGCGTTTCAAATGTTTCAAATGTTTCACGTTTCAAACGTTTCAAATCGGGGGCACACAAGTACCTCTTTGTGGCCGTGGAATCAATAGATCACGCTCATTGTCTTCGTGTCCATCAGATGGCGGTCGGTCAGCTTGATGTCGGGGATAACCGGCAGACACATAAAGGCCATTGTGATGAAAGGCGACTTCATCTGACAGCCCGTCCGCTTTACGATCTCGTGCATGCTGATTGTGAGGATGGCGGTTTCCTGACCACTGAACGGTGCCATCAGTCCGGCGATGGGCAACGGGATGTCGAGCATATCCTCGGGCGTGATGACCACCTGACCTCCCCGCATCTCAACAATACGGTTGATGGCGCGTACCAGATACTCGTCGTCAGAGCCGATGGCCACGATGTTATGGCAGTCGTGGGCCACCGTACCGGCGATGGCACCACTCTTGATGCCGAAGCCACGCACCAGTCCGACGATGGGTTTTGCACCCGGCTCATAGCGGTTGTAGACCACCATCTTCTGTACCTCGCTCCAGGGATAGCGCGCATCTTTCAGGGGGTTGCCTGTCAATTTCTCCACCTCATGCTTTGTCAGCAGACTGCCGTCGGAAGCAAGTATCACGTGTACGGTGTCGCCCGTCTTCATGTCCATATTCAGGTCTTCGACTGTAATGGGCTCGGCCTCGAAGCGGTTAGGCAGCTCCATCTCCCCTTCGTTACTGGTGAATATCGCGTTATGACTGATGTTGCCATTGTAGCTGAACACCTCTGTTCCACGGATGAAGGTGTGTTGTACGCGGAAGTGCGATGAGAGGTTATTGACGACGATGAACGTGGCGGGGTCGCCGGCCTGCAGCAGTCCCCACTTCTGGCGGTAGTGGCGCTGGGCATTGACACAGGCCACCTGCAGGACGCTCCACAGGTCGTAGCCGTCGGCCAGGGCACGCTTCACTATCTGATTGATATGTCCGCGCACGAGGTCGTCGGGATGGCAGTCGTCGGAGCAGAGCATCACCATGTTGGGACTCTCGCCGATCAAGTCTTTCAGCAGTTCGTAGTCCTTGGCGGCACTGCCCTCACGGATGATCACCTTCATGCCGGCACTGATGCACGAGCGACCCTCCTCGAGCGTCGAACACTCGTGGTCGGTGGAGATGCCGGCACTGGCATACTTGTTGCGCTGGTTTCCGGTCAGTCCGGGGGCATGGCCGTCAACGGGCTTCCCATGCCGGAGCGCCGCCTCGATCTTTGCCATCACCTCCTTGTCGCCTGCCAGCACTCCCTGGTAGTTCATCATCTCACCCAGGAACCCGATGTCCGGACGTGCCATCAGCTTCTCGGTGTCCTTCGCATCCAACACGGCGCCGCAGGTCTCTATCTCGCCACCAATGGCAGGCACGCAGCTGGGCGCACCGAAACAGAAGTTGAATCGCACCTGACGGCTGGAGCGTATCATGAAGTCGATTCCCTCGACGCCCAACACGTTGCCGATCTCGTGCGGGTCGGCAATCACGCCGACGGTGCCGTGAGCAACGACCAGGCGCCCGAACTCGCGCGGCGTCATCATGCTGCTCTCAATATGTACGTGACTGTCGATGAAGCCCGGCATCAGATACGGCCAGGGCGTCTTGCTCTCAGGCAGTTCGCAACGTTTCACTTCGACGATCGTCTCGCCGTCAATCACCAGTTCGCCATCGAATATCTCGTGGCTGATCACGTCAACAATATGTCCCTTTACACTCATCATAGTTTTACGTTTTGGCTGCAAATATAAGAAAATTATTTGTAAGAAGCAAGTCCCGACTGCATTTTTTTCATTTTTACACAGTAGGGACGGTTCCTACTGTGTGTCCGATGCGGATTCGGTGCCGCTGTAGTTGATACGGAGGGCGAAGGAACGCTGGAGGGCTTCCTTCACGTCGGCGATGACACCCATGGGTGTGTGTTTGTCGGCTTTCAGGCTAACGGTGAGGCGCTCGGCATTCTCCTCGGAAAGTTTCTTGCGCTCGGCCTCGATGAGGGCGGCGAGATGGTCGATGTCGGTAGGCTGGCTATTGACCTGAATCTGCGTCGCACTGACATAGACATTGATGACCGCCGATTTCTGCTGTAGTTTCTGTACCTCGGTACCTGCGGGCACCTGATAGCGCACCTGCACATTGTCGTGGCGCATGTGGGTGACAATCATAAAGAAGAAAAGCACGGTGAAGATGAGGTCGGGCATGGAAGCGAGGTTCAGACCCGGCATCTCACGCGAAGAACTGCGACGGAAGATGGGCTGCATACGTCTCATTGGCCACCTCCCTCCTTGGTTGGTTTCGACTCGCTGATGCGCTGGGGGTAATACTGGTTGACCTCATCGCGCTGTTCCTCAGCCAGTTCGCCATAGCTCTTGCCGTAACGCTCACGGGCATAGTTCTCGCGCAACTGACGATAGGCCGCTACAATGGCGTTCTGCATGCGGAAGTAGGCCTCGTAGGTGGTGGCACGGTCGGTACGGATGCTGATGACATGTTCCTTGCGATCGGCAGCGATAAACTCTGTGAGATGAGAGGTGAGAGATGAGAAATGAGAGATATGATTACCCTGATTACCCTGATTCAGCAGAGTGCCATCGACGGAGAGTTGGTCGTGGGCATCGAGGGTGATTTGTAAGACATGATCCTTGCGGACATCCTGTGGGGGCTGCTGTTCCTGAGGGGGTGGCGGCAACTGGCGCAAGAGTCCCTTGTCCGTGTCCATCGACGATGTCACGAGGAAGAAGATCAGCAACATAAACGAGATGTCGGCTGTGGAGCTGGTGTTCAGTTCCGGAATCTGCTCAAAACGACGCCTGCGAAACATCCGATAATCAGTATGAGGGAAGTGTAGATAAACATGTCGGCGGTCTTCAGCCAGAACGTGTCGGTGAAGAGTTCACCATTGGTGCGGACAGGCTCGGAGGAACCCAGCACGAAGGTCAGCACGAGACAAAGCAAAAACGCCACGCCGACGATCCATGCCATGCGGGTACGGGGCACACCATTGACCACCTCATCATCCTTCGTACGGAGGCGCACCGTCTTGACCACCGAGACGATGGTCACGATAATGGCCACTGCTACGGCGATATACATCAGCCAGAGCATGATTTCGGCGATTAAAGGTGAGACGAAGGGCATGAGAGTTGAGAGTTTAGAGTTTATAGTTTAAAGATGGTTCTGCTTCCAGAGGGCCATGAGGTCGAGCAGGCGAATGGCCGACTCTTCCATCTGAGCCGTCAGGTGTTCAATCTTCGAGAGGATATAACTGTAGAACAGTTGCAGCACCAGGGCCACGATGATACCGAAGATGGTGGTGATCAGTGCCACCTTCATACCCTGGGCCACGATGGTAGGACTGATATCGCCCTGCGTCTGAATGCTATCGAAGGCCATCACCATACCGATCACGGTGCCAAGGAATCCCAGCGAAGGTGCCATGGCGATGAAGAGTTTGATCCACGAGCAGCCCTTTTCGAGATTGGCAGCCTGCAGACCACCGTAATTGGTGACGCTGCGCTCAATGGCATCCATAGGCTGATGGATGTGCAACAGAGCATGATAGCACACGCTGGACACGGGGCCTCGCGTACTGCGACAGAGCTGTTTGGCACCTTCGAGGTCGTCGGCCTTGAGACGTGCCTCCACATCGTCAAGCAGTTTTCTGGACTTGATTTCCGACATCATCAGATAGAGGATGCGCTCAATGCAGAAGGCCAGACCAAGCACCAAGGCGAGGGCCACCAACGACATAAAACCGACATTTCCATCGATGAACTTGGTTTTCAGCTGCTTATGAAAACCGCCCTTTTCTGCCTCGTCCTCACCCACAGCAACAGCCAGAGCCTCATCGTCGACCATCGTGGTTACGAGGGAGTCCTGAGCAGCGGAATCATTAAGAAGAACTGAGGAAGAATCGGGTTTCAACATTTCCTGTGCTTTCGCTGGCTGCGACACAGCCAGTGACATCAGCAGCACAAATATCAGATAAAACCTCTTCATTTTCTTTCTGAAAGAAAAACAGGATTTCGCCTCAGGGCGCTTTGAATCCTGTTCTTAAGCGGAGAGAACAGGATTCGAACCTGCGAACCAGTTTTGCCGGTTACACGCTTTCCAGGCGTGCCTCTTCAACCACTCGAGCACCTCTCCAAAAGTTTAGCGGCTGCAAAGGTAATAAAAATATATGGACAATGGATAATGGATAATGGATAATTATGTTTTGTTAACTCTACAGGCCGAAGATGCGGGCTACGTTGGCATTCGTTTGCTCACAGACGACCTCTTCGCTCACACCATAGCACTCAGCCAACTTCCGCATCACCTCAAGCACGAAGGCAGGTTCGTTACGCTGTCCGCGATGGGGAACGGGTGCCATATAGGGCGCATCGGTCTCCAAGACGATACGGTCGAGGGGAACAGCAGCTGGCAGGGTCGTGGGGAGATTCGACTTCTTGAAGGTCAGCACGCCACCAATGCCCAAGACGAAACGGTCGAACTGGAGCAGTTCGCGGGCCTCGATCTCATTGCCTGTAAAGCAATGGAACACGCCTCCTGGCAGATCATCGCGGTATTTCTTCAGGATGGTCACCATCTCGTTTTGCGCCTTACGACAATGGATCATCAGGGGCAGGCGCATCTCCACCGACCAACGCACCTGTTCCTCGAAGGCTTCCAATTGCTCCTGCTCGAACTCACGGCTCCAGTAGAAGTCAAGGCCGACCTCGCCAATGGCGATGATGGAAGAGGTAAGAGGTGAGAGGTAAGAGGTAAGAGAATACTTGATGCGATCCAAAACTTCGAGCCAATCACTTTTGACTTCTTCAGGATGGAGGCCGAGCATGGGATAGCAGTAGTCGGGGTATTGGCGACAGAGATCAAGGACCGTCTGGCATGACTTGAGATCGATGCCAGGCACGAACACCTTCGTAACACCAGCCTCACGGGCACGGGCTACCACCTCATTGAGGTCAGCAGCGAACTCCTCACCATCCAAATGACAATGTGTATCGATCATTGTTTATTGTTTATAGTTTACAGTTTACGACTGGCGGTTCATCATTTGTGCGATATACTGGCGGAGGATGGTCTTGCGCTCCTCAGGAACCTGTACACGGTCGAGATACAGGCATCCCTGCTCGAAGTAATAGTTGATACGCTCCTCGCAGAGTTGGCGTATACCTATCTTATTATAGAGCTTCGTCACCGCAGCCACTTTCTCCTCACGATCGAAGGTCTTGGCATCAATCCATCGGGTGAGCTCTGCATGCTGGGCAGGATTGGCACGGTTCAGGGCATTGATGAGCATATAGGTCTTCTTGTTAGACGTGATGTCGCCACCGATGTTCTTGCCAAACACTTTCGGATCGCCATAGACATCGAGGAGATCGTCCTGCAACTGGAAGGCCAGACCAATCAGCTCACCTGTCTTATAGAGATTGGCCTGATCCTCAGCAGAGGCGCCTGCCATGATGCCACCCATCTTCAGCGCACAGGCCAGCAGGACACTCGTCTTCAGACGGATCATCTCGATGTATTCCGCCTCGGTCACATCGTCGCGGGTCTCAAACTCCACATCGAACTGCTGTCCCTCACCAATCTCGAACGTCGTCTGGAGAAAGATAGCCATCACATCCTTCATTTTATCAGGCTCACAGTTCCCCACCCTCTCGAAGGCCTGCAACAGCATGGTATCGCCCGAGAGGATGGCCTGATTGGCATTCCACTTCTTATGAACGGTCTCATGTCCGCGACGCATATCAGCATGATCCATCAGATCGTCGTGGAGCAACGTGAAGTTATGATAGGTCTCCACACCGATGGCCTGCGACATGATGCGTTCAGGATCCTCGCGATAGAGGTTATAGGCCATCAGCATGAGGACAGGACGAATGCGCTTGCCACCCAACGACAAGACGTATTGGATCGGTTCGTAAAGCGTGTATGGCTGCCGATCATAGGCGAGGTTCTCCAGGGCCTCGTTCACCTTCTTGAGCAATTCTTCTGAGCTATACATATTATTGAGTTTTTTTTATAGTTTACTATAGTATTTTATAGTTACTATATTTATAGTTTAAAGACAATAGGAATGCAGACCTGTGTTCGGCAGGGCTTGGCATCCATGAGACCGGCCTTCCACTTAGGCATCATCCGCAGTACGCGCAAGGCCTCGCGGTCGCAAGTGGGTTCGAGCTTCTTGATGACCTGCAAGTCGGTGATGCTACCGTCTTTCTCGACAATAAACTGAGCCACCACCTTACCCTGTATCTTGCGCTGCTGGGCAGAGGGGGGATAACGCAGGTTCTTGGTGAGCCACTTCATGAACTCGACAGCTCCGCCAGGGAACTGCGGGAGATCCTCGACAACACGGAAGTCGACCGGCTCATCATACATATCGACGGCCTCGGGCAGTTTCTCTTCCTCCTCAGGCTTGGGCGGCTCCTGCATCTCAGCAGGGGCAGGCTCCACCTCCTCGGGCGGAATCTCCACATCCTCCTCGACGGGGTTCACCTCCTGTGACTTCACCTCAGGGGGCGTCTCCTCGGTGGGCTTCATCATAGGCACCTCATTCTCGTCGCGATGCAAGGGAGAGAGTTCCATCTCAGCCTCGAGATCATCCTCCATATCGAAGAAATGCCAGCCGCTGTCGCCACTGTTCCATTCCAGCGCGACAAACAAACAGGCCTGTACAAAGATCAGGCCCAGCAGGAAATTGGTCGTCCTGTTCATAATAAAACTGCCATTTCTTCCGTTAATATCTAAAACTGCGTGCAAAATTAAGAAAAAAAGCAGTAACTTTGCACCGAAATTAGAAATATTTAGATGAAAAGAGCCGTTTTTATCATCATTTCATTGATCAGCGCCCTCCTGACGTATGGCCAGGAGAGCCGGACGGCCTATAACTTCCTGCGTCTGCCAGTAAGCGCCCATGTGGCAGCCCTCGGTGGCGACAATATCTCCATCGTAGAAGACGATGCCACCCTCATCTTCCATAACCCAGCCCTTATCAACGATGTGAGCGACCGCACCATCAACCTCAACTACATGACCTATATGGAGGGTGCCAAGACTGCCAGTGCCGCCTTTGTGAAGGCAGCAGGCGAACGGGGTACCTGGGGTGTGAGTGCGCAGTATATGGACTATGGGAAGATGAAGGAAGTGACTAGCGACAATGTGCAGCTGGGTGAGTTCTCTGCCCGTGACATCGCGGTGGCAGGCTCCTATGCCCATGCCCTGAGCAACCATTTCTCAGGCGGTATCACGGCACGGTTCATCACCTCACATATCGCTGGCTACAACTCTATGGCAGTGGGCATCGACCTCGGACTGAACTATTATCTGGAGAATAGTGAGCTGAGCATCTCAGCTGTTGCCAAGAACCTGGGCGGACAGATCAAGGCATACGATGACGAGTTTGAGAGGATTCCCCTTGACCTGCAATTCGGTATCAGCAAACGGTTGCTCAACTCCCCCTTGCGGTTCTCTGCCACCCTGAGCCGACTCAACGACTGGAGTTACGGTATCGGAAAGCATCTTGCCATCGGTGCCGACCTCATTCTCTCGCCCACCATCTACCTAGCAGCTGGTTACAACTTCCGTCGCGCCTCGGAAATGAAGATCAGCGACAGCGAGGGAGAAAGCAACCACGGTGCAGGACTGTCGCTGGGTGGCGGTCTGTCGCTCGAACGCTTCAAACTGCACATCGGCTATGCCAAATATCATGTGAGTGCCAATAGTCTGTTAATAAACGTATCCTATACATTATGAAGAAAATAACCATCGCCATCGACGGCCACAGCTCATGCGGAAAGAGCACCATGGCCAAGGACCTTGCCCGTGAGGTCGGCTACATCTATGTAGACACGGGGGCCATGTACCGTAGCGTCACCCTCTATGCCCTGCGAAAGAAGCTCTTCGAGGAAGACGGCAGTGTGAAGACCAAGGAACTGGAGGCGGAGATGCCCAACATCCACATTTCCTTCCAACTGAATGCTGAGACAGGACGTCCGGATACCTACCTGAACGGTGAGTGTGTGGAGAAGGAGATCCGTTCGCTCGAAGTGAGCAATCATGTCAGTCCCATCGCTGCCATCGGTTTCGTACGCAGGGCCCTCGTAGCCCAGCAGCAACAGATGGGCAAGGACAAGGGTGTGGTGATGGACGGACGCGACATCGGCACGGTGGTCTTCCCCGATGCGGAGTTGAAGGTGTTTGTCACTGCTTCTGCGGAGGTACGGGCCCAGCGTCGTTATGACGAGCTGAAAGCCAAGGGTATGCCTGCCGATTTTGATGATATCCTGAAGAATGTACAGGAGCGCGACTATATCGACTCGCATCGTGAAGAATCGCCATTACGACAGGCAGAAGATGCCATTCTGCTGGACAATTCGAACATGACCATAGAAGAGCAGAAGCAATGGCTGCTCGAACAATTTAAAAATGCAACGCGTTAGGAGCGTTGCATTTTTAGTATAGCGTCACGTGCCTGCTCCATCAGCCATTTGGGAGTGGAGGTTGCTCCGCAGATGCCTACCGTTTCTATGCCATCGAGCCACTCGGGCCTAATCTCCTGAGGATCCTCGATGAGATGGCTGTTGGGATTAACCTGCAGGCATTCATTGAAAAGTACCTTACCGTTACTGCTCTTCTTGCCACAGACAAACAGAATCAGGTCGTGGCGAGAGGCAAACTGTGAGATGTTCGGCATACGGTTGGCTACCGATCGACAGATGGTGTCGAAACTCTCGAAATGAGCATCTGGAGAGATATGCGACTGGATATAATCGATGATACGGTGGTACTCATCGAGCGACTTGGTGGTCTGCGAATAGAGATAGATGTCACGGGTGAGGTCAAGACGTTTGACCTCGTCGAAGCTCTCGATGACTATGGCTGTTGATTGTGTCTGACCCACAAGCCCAAGCACCTCCGCATGACCTTTCTTTCCGAAAATTACAATTTGAGAAGTATTGATCTCATACTGGCGCTTGATGCGTTTCTGCAACTGGAGCACCACAGGACAGGTGGCATCGATGATCTCGATATTGTTCCTGCGTGCCAGTTCGTAAGTCTCAGGGGGTTCGCCATGAGCCCGCAACAACACTTTCACATCGTGCAACTCCTGCATCTCGTCGTGCTTGATGGTCACGAGGCCCATCTCACGAAGACGGTCACACTCCATACCATTGTGCACGATATCACCCAGGCAATAGAGTTTATTGCCATGCGCCAGTTCCTCTTCGGCCTTCTTAATAGCGGTGGTCACACCGAAGCAGAAGCCACTGCCATTATCGATTTCGATTACCATAATTATTATATGAAGTTAAAGGGAAGTTAAAGAGAAGTTATCGCTTCGCTTCCCTTTAACTTCTCTTTAACTTCCTTTCTATTCCTTTCCATTCTTCAATATATCAAAGTATAAATCCAACAAATCCTGGGCCGCTACAAAACTCGTCTTCTGACCTGCAAGTACCGTCTGCTCTGCAGGAGAGAGCTGCGCCTTGATGGCAGGATTGTTATAGAAGTTCAGGCGCAGGTGCTCGTTGATGCTCTCATACATCCAGTATTTCGACTGTTCGTTGCGACGATAGTCGAAATAGCCATTGGCCTTCACAAAGTCGATATACTCATAGATCATATCCCATATCTCCTTGACGCCTGTGCCATAGAAACCACTATAGCAGAGCACCTGAGGCAGCCAGCCGCTATCGGGCTTGGGGAAGAAATGAAGGGCATTACGGAAGTTCGTTGCTGCCATGTGACAACGGTCGACATTATCGCCATCGCACTTGTTGATGACAATACCATCCGATATCTCCATGATGCCACGCTTGATACCCTGCAACTCGTCACCAGTACCAGCCACCTGGATCAGCAGGAAGAAATCGACCATCGAATGACAGGCGGTCTCACTCTGTCCCACGCCCACCGTCTCAACGAAAATCTTGTCGAAGCCTGCTGCCTCACAGAGGATGATGGTCTCACGGGTCTTTCGTGCCACGCCACCCAAGGAACCTGCTGACGGGCTGGGACGGATGAAGGAATCTGGATGCAATGCCAGTTTCTCCATACGTGTCTTATCACCCAGGATACTACCCTTGGTGCGTTCTGAGGAGGGATCGATGGCAAGTACAGCCAACTTACCACCCTTCTCTTTCAGCACATGAATGCCAAACTCATCGATACTCGTGGATTTGCCTGCACCAGGCACACCACTGATGCCCACACGGACACTGTTGCCACTATAGGGCAGACACTTGTTGATGACCTCCTGCGCCTTTGCCTGATGATCAGGATTGACACTCTCTATCAGCGTCACTGCCTGCGAGAGGATGGTGACATCGCCCTTCAGGATACCCTCTACCATGTCTGCTGCAGAGAGTTCACGACGACGGTTTCGCTTCAGATAGGGGTTGACGATGGGAGGCTGCGTGACACCACTATTGACCTGCAGGCCTGCATATTCGGAACTGTTCTCTGGATGGTCCATTGTTTTTTCTGTTTTTAGTTGAGAGTTTATTGTTTATAGTTTATAGCTGATTACCCTGCAAGCCCTTCCACTTTTAAAAGTAATCATCTATAAACTATAAACTTTAAACTATAAACGAATCTCTTCTCATTATTGTATCTTGATATTAATAATAACCTTTGTATGGTCAGGATCATTGGTAATCATGAGGATACGGGGTTTGGTGCGCAACTTCTGCAAGTCGGAGGCGATACCCGTAATCTTCATCGTAGCCTCTTGCGAGGGCTCCAGCTTGGTGCTGCTCAACGTGAGTTTGATACCACGGGTGAACATCTGCATGGAACGGATCTCAAGCGTGGTCTTACCAGTATTCACCAACAGGATTTCGGCAGTCTTCTTTGATTTTCCGCCAAAGTCAGTGAAATCGACATCGGTGGTAGACATCTGCAACTGCGGAGCCAGTGCCTTACTCACATCGTCGTAATCCTTGAGGTCGGGTAAGAGAACAGCAGAAACGGGCACTTCATTGTCTGGACTCACCTTCTCACCCAACTGCTGGGCGATATAGACCGATGTCTGGTTCAATCCGAAGTCGCGGAGTTTCTCCGAGTTCAGGGTGATGGCGATGGTACCTGCCTTGAGCGGTTCCAGTTTCTCAGGCGTCACAAGGGCAGTTAGATAAGGTGGCAGGTGCATGACATTGGGTGTCATCGTTTTCTCACCATTGTTCAGGATATGGATCTCCTGCACAGGATGGTCACCCTTGTTCACATCGTCGTATTCGAGGTCTGTCTTGTCAAGCAACAGGTCACCCCATGCAATAGGATACTTGCCAGTAAAATCCTCCAACTCAGCCAATACAACGCCTTTCATCGTGAGATAAAGGGGCTTTTCCGAGCCATTGCTCTTGACAGCTGCCATCTTCTGGAAATGACCCAGCATACGAGCATCGTAGGTCATCTTGATGGTGAACATCAGGTTGCCATCCACCTCCTTGGGATATTCCACAGCTGTACAGCCACAATCGGGCTTGACACTCTCGATAATGAGTTTGCGCTTACTCTTATTGCGGAGTTCAAAAGTAGCTGTGATGGGCTGCATAAATCCTGTGCGACCGGCATTGACGGTAGCGTTAGTAACACTTATTTTCTGTGCAGACACTGGCAGCATGGCCAGCGCCATAAGGGGTATGATAATTAATCGTTTCATATATTTTGTTGCGGTAGCAAATTATTCACTTTTCACTTTTCACTTTAAGAGTCATCGAGTGCGTTGTTCCTCTAAATTCTGGGGCATAGGCACATTGTACGGTACAGGTGCCCGTCTCGTAAGTTCCAGGACGATCGATGTAATAGTCCGTCTCGACCACCCAACGGCCCTTGCGGAAGATATCGAAGTAATAGTTCGTGGAGTTGTCACGAGGGGAGATGTAAACCCCGTTCCGATAACCCCTCCACTGATTCACGGGTTCCATACAGGCGGCCCGTTTGTCAACGACCTGCACAAAGTCGAGGTCACGGTCAGAGATGATGGTCAGACGCACCTTCACCCTATCACCCACCTTGATGGATGATGGAAGATGGATGATGGAAGAATTATCCGCTGACAGGATTTCGCGGATTACCTTGATACCACTGCTACTGTTCTCAATCTCACGCGTCTGTTGATTGAACTGTGCATAGACCGCACCCCAAGAAGTGCCTTCCGAGGTCTTCTCCACGGTGAAGGTCTTGCTCTCAGGTGCCACCACGGTCTTTATATATCCGAGACCTGCTGTGGCTTTCGAGTTGTCGAGGACTGTAGCATCCACTTTCATGGTGGAGAGTGGAGAGGTGAGCGTTGAGAGAACCTTGGAACCGTTTAGGAAGGCATAGACTGCATTCACCGAATTGATCGGTGTATCCCAAGCCTGCGTACGTTTCTCCTGCAGGAGCCAACGCTGCATCTCCTGGATGGTCTGCTTATCATCGGGTGTGATCTGCTGCATGGCCTCGACAGCCATCGTCTGCGTAGGAATCTTATAATCGAACCAAGAGTAACCAGCACGTGGGGTGTCATAGTAACGACCCATCTCCTCACGATACACCGTATACTCCTTCAGACTCTGCACATACTCCTGAGCCTTCTGACAGTCCTTAGGCTGAAGGTTGGGCAATTTCGACCAGATGACAGCAGTCATCGCCTTCTCATAAAGCGTCTGCGCCTTGATCTCCTTCCTCAACAGCGGGATGAGATAGTCGTTGGCTTTCTGCACATTGTCGGGCAATGTCCTGCCGTCGAGGGCACAGAGATAGAGCCATTGCAGGGCCTTGAAACTTGGGAACGAGGGTTTGATACCTTTCTTCTCCGCTTTCTTCATCTCCTTCACTAGGTCGATAATCTCGTAACCCATGAACTTAAACGCTTTCGAGAGCATGTCCTTGGTCTGCTGTGAGGTGCCGATGAGGGCATTCTGACGTACCAGCATCTCAGATACTTCCACGGTGATATAGAACGAGCCTGGCATACCTGGCCACCACGACCATGAACCATCGCCCTTCTGCAACGCCTCCAGTTTACCATAGGCGGAGTTGAGACGATCTTGCATGAGGTTGTCGTCGAAGAAGTCCACGAGCCTCTCTTTCTGTTCCGTCTCACGGTCGGCATCCATCACCCACGGTGTCTCGTTCAGGATGAGATCCTTCAGTTCCTGATCCTTCTCAAGAGCACTCATCAATGAGGTTTCGCTTCCCTTCTCCTCCTGCCACAACTTAAACACCATCTTCACCTTCGGATTCTGGTCGACGATATACTTTCCAATGCTGTTGGCATAGTAGGAAGCCATTTGTGAGATGGCATCATTATCATGAGGCTTACCAATAGCTGGCAAAGCCTGAATCATCAACCATGCAGGGTTATTGGTATATTCAATCGTCAGTTTCTTGTTCGTTACCGGTTGTTTGTCAGCACCTGGGAAGAGGGTTGTCAGATCGATGGTCTTCGTACCCGGCTCTATCTGGGTAAAAGGACGTGTTACAGTCACCCGTTCGGTAGCAGGCAGAATCGGCAGATAATGCTGTTCACCATCGGAGAAACCATCACAAGCAGCGACAGCCTGACAGACGAGCAATGAGGTGCCTGAAGCGACTTTGGTCATATCCAAGGCGAAAGAGACGAAAGTCGTACCGTCAACCTCTACAGCAAAGTCCTGCTGCTGTTCGAACACCACTTGTTCCGTCATCGGGTCCTTCAGTCGGAGGAGAGCCTTACCCTTCAGCGCCTTCTCACCAGTATTAAAGATCTTAGCAGCGATGACCGTCTGATCTCCCTCACGGATGAATCTTGGCACATTGGGCTGTATCATGAGGTCTTTCTTGGCCACAGCCTCACCATCGAGCAGACCATAACACATATCCTGCGTATGAGCGAGTCCCATAAAGCGCCAGGTAGTAAGACTTTCTGGCAAAGTGAATTTCAAGGCCACAGCACCCGTAGAGTCGGTTGTCAGCTGGGGATAGAAGAAGGCGGTCTCGTTCAGGTTTTCACGGATCTGCACCTGATCCATCTGCAGAGTCTCTGCTTCTTTGTCAGACCCAATTGGAGGCAGACCACTTCCCACTACTCGTTTTTTGGAAACGACATCCAACCCTGCTATTCTGCCTTGTACAGAATTATCTAACTGATCAAAATCCATCGATGCATTAACCGTTGCCATCATCGGAGCTGCTTCTTCCAGCACCATCCCCGCATCCATCTTAGCACTGCCCCTGACTCTGGAACGGGTAGCATACAGCATCCTCCGATTGGAATACCAGGGCGTAGGATAGACATCATGGTCGAAATGGCTGTAACGGAGTTCACTATAGCCGTAGTTCTTCAGGTTCGCATAACCCGATACGTTGAGCACCCAGTTGGGGGTGAACTGCCAACCCGTGGAAGGCAACCACTGGTATGTTCTGGGATAGAAACTCCAGTTATGAGGCGTCAACTGGTCAAGACTCTTGTCATACAACGTCGCCATCACCATCGCATCCACAGGTTTGTCATCCTTGGTCACGGTAAGGGTCCACTCTTCCTGTTGTCCAGGCGTAAGCCGGTCGCGGAAGGTTGTCCATTGCAACTTCAGTTTCTTGTCAGGCAGGGGTCTGCTGATTGTCTGCTGGTGAATATAGCACTTACCTTCCTTCACCCAGGCAAAGGTACAAAGAATACCATCGCCCCATTCCTCCTTATATTTAAACTTACGGTTGATGAGCGCATTCGACTGATTGACGAAGCCCTGCTCTACCACCTTGTTTCCTGAGAAGATGCTATAGACGACATACACATCCTTAGCAGAAGAACCTACCTGCAAGGTCACGGGCGTACCATCGTTGGGGAAACGGACGTCAGAGCAATAGAACCAGTCGTCGGTCTGCTTGACAGGCACCTTGTCATCAAGCGAGAAGATGGTAAACTCACGCTTGAGGGTATCCTCACCGCATATCGCCTCTACTTGGTGGAGACCTGACTTCAAATTTTGTCCCTTTAACTCCACTTTAACTCCCGTCTGAACAGAAACCCATTTGCCATCGTTGAACCTGTATCTCACCTGGGCATCGATATCCTGTCCAGCGGCATTACGCAGATGGAACCTCATCGTGGGATTCTTCTCCAACAGCATCTGCTCGTCGAGGTCGACACTCAGGGCGGTCTTACGGTTACCCAGCGGCAACGAGAACTCTCCAGCATGGGTCTCACCAGCACCATCGGTCACATCAGCAGTCACGACAAAATTATAGAACATCGGATAATCGGTCTTCGGCAACGTCATGGGCACATCCACCTTGAACGTACCGTCAGGCTCCGTAATGGTCTCACCCTGCGTGATCTCCACATCCTCAGAGCCGGTACCAATATAACCGCCATCCCAATATCTCCAGTAGCTGATCCACCAATAGGCTCTGCGTCTCACCACCCGATACTGTACCTTCGCCTCCTGAACAGGTACACCGGCATAGCTCTTGGCAGTGGCCTTCACGGTCACGGTGTCACCTTCCTTATAATTTTCTTTATATGGGTCGAACTTCACCTCAAAGGTGGGACGTTTGTATTCCTCCACCCTGAAGTAATGTCGCTGACTGTTGGCATGGATACTGAATTGTCCTGTCAGTCCAGAACTGGGCAGCGTGAAGTCTGCAGCACAGACACCATACTGATCGGTGGTCACCCGTTGTTCCTTGACCACTTTGTTGTTGGCGTCTCTCAGGATCATATTCACATTGGTATTCTTCACCGCCTTGTGTTCATAGCCGTTATACACGTCATAGACAATCGCCGAGGCGTGAACAGTCTGACCAGGACGATAGATAGCACGATCGGTATAGACAACCGTCTCACGCGACTCCCTACGGCCTGTCTCATTGAAGCCATATTGGTCATAACAAGTCTGCTCCGGACTGGCCTGGTCCGTATCTGTATAGGCAAAAACCTCACATCGTCTACCCTCGATATTAAAGAAGCATTGGCCTTTCGCATCGGTAGTCAGATAATGGGACTTCTCGGTAGCCAAACCCGGATTGATACGCACCCGCACCTTGGCGCTGGCGATGGGTTGTCCGGTCGAGGCCTTCACCACCACGATACGCATGTTATCATCAGGCTGTGACTCCTCCACCACAAACACATCGGTCACGTAATACAGACGACGGGTCACGACGGTATTAGGGGTTGTGGAGAATTCCAGCATATACACACCAACGGGCAGTCCCTCGATGGTCAGCGAGTCCTCGAATTGTTCGTAGGGCAGATGACCGGAGAACTGACGTGAGGTCTCATAGACCACCTTCCCCAGCAAGGTTTTGATCTTCTTATACCCGTACTCATAGTCGGGATTGATGTCGATATCACCCTTCGCCTTCACGGCATAGACCTTCAGATTCAGTCCAGTGATATTCCGGAGGCTTCTGAGGGGCAGCTGTTGGGCCTTCATCGGTGTGACAACCCGGTAATTGTTCTCCTTACCATCACCCCCCACATTGTACTGCGAACGGATCAACTGGGCCTCATGATTCTTGAGGATATTCGTCCTGTGCCAACTACCCCACTTGTCGAGGGCCTGATGGATATAGTTAATCTTATCTTCCGCAGTGTATTTCTCATCACAATCCATCGCCAGGAAACGCTCGATGGCCACCTCGCCAGCCTCGGGCAAATCGCCATACAATTCCAGAAGCGAGTCTAACGTCTGTATACGAGGGTCTGCATCCGACGTCTTCAGTGCCATCAGACAAGCCGCAGGACGATTGCCCGCCTTGTCATAATATGCGTGCAACGCCTGGTAATCACCCAGTTCCATACCCACCACACTCAGCAGATCATGGTTGAACACCTTACTGTCCACGCCTTGTATGACGAACGGCTCATAGCTCTCGTCCTTTACCTGCGCCAGCTGCTCGCAGAGTTCCGATGTAAGCACGGGCTTATCGGGTTGCTGACGCACTTCTCCTTCCTCATCAGCCTCCGACAGACGGGGATTATCCAGCCACACGCGCCAGAGCACCGTCTGATAGACTAGCCTCAATACAGGATCCTTGGTGGCATCGCAACGCTGCTGGATACGTTCCACAGCAGGACGTATAGAGTCCGGGGCAATGCTCTGCATCACCTGACAGGCGTTCAGCTCCGCCTTCAGCAACTGACCGTACACCTTCTCCTTCGTAGCCTTCTGCACAATCTGCTGGAGAATCTCGTATTGCGATTGGGGGAGATCCTTGTCATTCGCCTCCCCGGCCTTTTTCCAAAGAGCAGAATAGGATGTCTGCCCCCAACTAAAAAACGGCATAACCAATGATATAATTAGTAAAAAAAGACTCTTTTTCATACGCTTATGTATAAAACTACATGCAAAGATAAAGAAAATCTTGCAATATGCTTTGCCTTTTAGAGATTTTTATATATCTTTGTGCCATGATTAACCAACAACTATTAAACCCCGGGAGCATTGTCGTCATCGGCGGC
>JAEEGH010008311.1_pt1 | contig 24582 bp, 26 predicted proteins | sample 9134181 | NCBI WGS metagenome assembly JAEEGH01 (sample SAMN16246544, study PRJNA631951) | gut metagenome | biome: gut microbiome; feature: rumen; material: DP-attached | host: Bos | place: Iran: Karaj | collected 2018-10
CCTTACTCCTTTACTCCTGTTTAACACGATACACGGTGATACAACCATCTGGGCAGACGATACCACACGAGGCACAGCCTACACAGGCTTCCTCGTTCGTAGCCTCCACATACGGATAACCGTGCAGATTCACTTTGTTAGCCAATGCGATGACTTTCTGAGGACATGCAATGATGCACAATTGGCATCCCTTACAACGCTCAGTATCCACCACGATGGCGCCTTTCATTTTTGCCATATTATCCTGTAATTAATGCATTAATTTCTGAAATTGGCTGCAAAGGTACTAATAACTGAGCAAACCACCAAAAGAAAAACGCATTTTCTTTCGCTTTCACCTAATACCTTATTATATTTAAGGGAATAGACGGAATAAATATGCAGTTTTATGTCAGATCAGAAGTGTCTGTCACCACCCCACCCAGTCCTATGGTCATTTTGAGTTGCCATTATCTCTATTCTTTCTTGCTATAGGTCCTATTCTTATTCCCTCCATGTGGTTCCAAATAACCGAACTCAGTAAGTTGGCGCAGATAGCGTTTGGCTGTTGTAGCATTAAAGCCAAGATGATTGACTATTTGTTCTGTGGTGAATTCGTCCTTATCGGCCACAAATTCCAGAATATCGACCAGTTTCTCTGCCAAAGAAGGCTTTATCGACCATTTATCGACCATTCCCTTCTGTAATGCCGTTTTATCGACCATTTTCTCCGATGTGGATTCAATATAGTGGTCGATATCTGCTTTCAGATGTTGACAGTGATGACGGGTCATACAATTAATAAAAATGCTGATGTCTTCGTGCTCGCGAGTATCTATCAGAGCCTGAATATACTCTGCTTTATCCTCTTTCAATACCTTTGTCGGCAGTACATCGAACTCCATTTGCAGCAGATTCATCAGCAGACGACAGGTACGTCCGTTGCCATCAGCCCAAGGATGGATGGTCACCAACTCGAAGTGAGCCCAGAAACTCAGTTCGTAGATGGCAGCAATATCGTTAGCATCAATAGCCTTTCGCCTACGATTCAATTCTTCGCAGAAAGCAGCCAGCCGTGCAGGCACTTTCAAGTATGACATATACGACTTGCCTCCCAATCCTGCTGTAACATTCAGTTTGCGCAGTTCACCCTTAGCTGCGGAGAAATCTCCGCCAGCAGCGTGGTACTCACTCCCTGTTCGAGCCATCACCTTCGATGCCAGCAGAACAAGCCAGTCAACCGTAATAGCTTCATGCTGCTTGATCCACTGCATGCCATAGTCGTAGGCGGCTTTCAGGTCGAGGTTCATCATCTGCTCCATCATGGTGCGCTTACTGCTGGTGATGCCCTCGTCGAACAGCAGTTGCGCCTCCACCTCCGTCACCGTTGAACCTTCGATGGCCGTCGAGTGCGTAATGATGGAGTACAGATAGAACTTCTGATAGTCTATCTGCTCTGATATACCCAGCTCCTTATGCCGCTGGAGCAATCGTAACAATAAGTCTTTATCTTCTTTCGTCATATTTCGTCTGTAAAAATACAAATTATATTTCACATTAGCCATTAGACTTCATACATCCGACATCTTTCAGCCATATTCCTCTGCAAAGATACATCTTTTTTATTAATATAGTATACAAAAAGCAAAAATGTTACAACTCTTTAGACTTTTTCTTTTTCATACGATTCTTTTCATAATGCTTTTAATATTAGTTGGTTAATAATAGTTGATACGCTTAAGCCTCGCAGGGATGCGAGGTCTAAGTGCGTTTATACCTTCAGCTTATTTGTCTCTTATTACTATCTTCCCTCCACCTGGGCCAAACACGAAATCCCCAATCAGCCGAACTGATCGAGGTATGTAGAGCGTCACAAACTGACGGCATGACCCAAAGGCCATCGAACAGATGGTCACTACGCCATCAGGTACATGATATTCAGAATCGGCAAAAGTATTACGGGCAAACAACAGCCGATGTCCATCGAGGCTATAACCTATCCCCTTTTCATCAACACGATACTCTCCCTCATCCTCAAAGGCCCAGGTTTCTTCATCGCGGTTGGCATAGTCCTTCGTCCAGAAATACACGGCAGGCATCAGTTCCTCGTTTTCCTCAGGATCCTCACTAAACACCAACTGGTCGTGCTCATGCACATGAGCCGTCCAAGGAACATGCAGTGTACCAATCTTGCACCCTATCAACGCCCCCTCTTCTATTTCTTCGACCCCTTCAGGAATCCAATAGGCGCCATCAACGCTTGTCCCTTTCAGCAACCGCTTCCCATCACCCGAATAGATGAAGCCATAGCTGTCCATCCATAATTGGTCAGTATCCATCATTCAATCAATCTGAAAAAGAATAATACTGCAGCATAGGTTATTGGTATGCCCTTGGCATAACCGATAGTCATATTATTACGGTCAACTACCGTTCCATCCGACTTTACTCGTCCTATCTGCATATTGTTTCGATCCTTGACCTCTCCATTACTATTCACCTTCCCAATCATCATATTCGAGCGGTCTAAGATGCTACCATCATCCTTAATCCGTCCAACTGTCATATTATTCTGATCCACGATATAACCATCGTTCTTGAATCGACCAATAGTCATATTCGAGCGATTATACACATATCCATCCGAACCAATCTTTCCGATGGACATATTCGAACGATCATACAATGACTGACCGCTTATCGTCTGGCATATCATAAATAACATGACAGCAAACAATGCTTTTCTCTTAAATCCTCTCATCATAATCATTTCATCGATTTATCAAGACCTTCTACGAAGCCCTTTATTTCACTCCCCAAACCATCTAATGACATGATAGCGCTCTTCATGAAGTATCCTACACACTCTCCTTCCAACTTACCAATCTTTTCTGCTTCTTCATTTGTATACTGATAATTCTCCATATCGGCAGCGATTTGCTCATATCGGGCATAAGCCTCTTTCCAATCTGCAGTTGAGTATTCTTCGTGATGCTCGCGAATATCTTCCGTTAGTTTTTCCAATTGATCAATAGGGCTCTGCTTCCCAACAGAACAGGAGAACAGAAACAAACCAAGAAGCAGTATCGCAACCAACTTATCTTTTTGACAATTATCTCTTATAATAATCATACACGAAACTCTACTTTTATTACTGATTAGAATGCATCCTTTGTCTCTGGCGACAACTCCCATAACACATCCAAAGGATTCTGATATACTGGATTCTCCTTTTCCAGACATTTATTAAGAGCATATATAGCAGCATCATTGATTTTCTGAAACAACGCATCATGCCCTTCCCAATCTGTAGCCCAACTATTGAGCTCACAATTCTGATCAAACCAGATCTGATACAACTCCTCAAACTCTTCACTTGAGAGTTCTATCTCAAACCAATACCTATGACACAAACCTGCATCGCCAGCCTCGAAACAGAAATCAACATAAAACTTTGCTTTCTCCATATATTAGTTTCTATTCCATACTATTCTTTCTTGCATAATATTCATATATTTCTTTAAGACTATGGCAGTGTATCCCTATCTTTTCCCCGTCATTATATGATGAAATACAGATTGTTTTTTCAAATACGCCATTATTTGATTGTAATTTCGTTTTTCCAATTTTATCAACCATTTCCGAGAAAGTCACACCTGCATACAAGAAGATATAGCTTTGAAAATTTAGAGATTCCATCTTTTCAAATTTCATCAAATCGCCCATTGCATCTGGGTTTCCTTTCATTTTTATCTCACAAAGCCATAATTGATCTTCTGGCTCACAATCATAGATTCGCCTATGAAGGACTAAATCGGGTGTACACTTAGACAAATTATCAACAACTTCGCTTGATTTTTGTTGTTCACCGTTTAAGTAAACATCATCGTATTCTTCTTTTTTTTCTTGCATGATGTCACGCAACTGATGATATACTTCATAGGCAAAAACTCTTTCTGGATACTTAATGTTCCCTTTTGTAGTAGTATATGAATAATAAAAACTATCAACCTTTGAGAGTGATAATAACAAATCATCTATAAAACGACATTTATCATCTTTTATTGTTGAAACAATCTCTAACATATTACCTTATTTTTTACCAATCCTTGAAATATTAATACCCACATTGTCTGATTTTGGAATTTACCTTTTTTATTTCGTCATCTACCCAATCATAATTTTGGCTTTTCAACTTTTGCCACAATTGCAGACTCTTCTTATAAAACTGGCCTGCTTGTGAGTTATTATGAATCTTGAAGTAGATATCCCCAATACCCTCATACGCAACACCTTTGGCGGGATCATCCCATGTCGCTTCAATAGCACCAAGAATAATTGCGATTCCTTTACTCACATCTTTAAGTTTAAAACATGCATCGGATATTTGGCTGTTAAAATAATAATCATATTCTGGATAATTGATAGCTTTTGTACCATAAAGAATTGCCTCCTAATACTTACCTAGTTTATAATAATGGTATGCTAAATTTTCATATTCTTCATATCCTAATTGAATTACCCGATGCAATAACTTTACACTCTTAATATGGTCATTTTCAAAATATTCGTAGATGCCGTTTATTTGCCTTTGAGACGGTCCGTCATAATACCAAACTTTTTCAAGGGTCTTTTTATCGATTTTATCAATATTATCAAGAATATGTTCATACCAATAATTTCTTTCTATTGAGTCTGCATCTTGATATTTGGAACTCTCATACCTCTTCTTACATAATTCCGCTTGTGCATCTACTTTTCCAGAAAAGGCTTTAGCATATATCTCATCTATAGGTTCCATATCAATTCGTATGGTATTATTATCTCCACTTGATATCGTGATATCCTTTTCAACTTCTTTATAACCAAATGGAGCCTTTATTTTCAAAACGTGATTGCCTGTTTGGACATCTGGAATATGTTTAGGATTATTAACCCGATTCCCATCAAGATAAACATCTGCATCTTTAATGTTTGTTTGAACAGATATATTACCCTTTGCGCGTTTTAATGAAGGGAGATTCAAAACTTGATTGTCTTTTTCGCTCAATTCTATGGATTGAGTTATAGGAAGGTAGCCTTCTAAACTCGCCTCAACCTTATAACTACCAGCAGGAAGCTTTCCTTTCCATGATCCGATGCCGACTTCTTCTCCATCAACAAAAAGGTGAGCACCGCTTGTTTGGCAACTAATATCAATATCTGCTAATAATGATTCCAGTTCAGCATTAATTGTTTGCAGGCCTTTTCCTGTTTTAACAACAGAAGCATATGACCGGTATCCCTTTGCCTCAACTTTACAAAGGTGTTCACCCTTGGGCAACAAAAGTTGATATCCTCCGTCACCATGCTCATTGTCGATAAGAATATCATCTATATAAACCTTTGCATTTCTAGGCTTTGTATCAATTATAATAGAATTTTTCTGAGAATTCAATGAGACCTCCTTTAATTTAACTGTATAAGTTGCCTTGGAAGAAATCTCTGGAATTCCACAAGTTGGGAAATCAACAATAACAGGTAATACCCCAGAACGTTTTATAACAAGTTGTTTGCTTCCTTTTGCCAAATACACTTTATATTCATTATTCTCAGGGGTGACATCACCAACAACATTCCCATCAAACCGCAAATCTGGGAAAACGGCAAGGACTTTAACTAAACCACATGGATGACCATTTTCATCAATCGGTGCATGGAAAGCATCAGAACCAGATACAGTTTCTTTCACATCATCCACCTTTAATCCTTGAGCGAATGAAACTTGACTATTAATTAAAAAGATTATAATCAGTATTTTTTTCATACCCAACATCAATATGTTTCTATGAATTTTTGTAATCGTTCCTCATATTTGGGAACTCCATCTCCCATAAACATTAAATAGCCCAATTTTTTAAATAATCTTGCCAACAAGTCTCTATTGCAAGTTTTATAAGAGCCGTTATCATTCGATTCAAGATAGCGGAGATCATTAAGTAATGACAAAGTTTTTTCTGTGTTTTTTCCAACGCCTTTACCATAATAATAATGCCATGCTACCCAATACCGACTTGTAATAGTTTGCCTTCGGAACGATATCTCAGCCCAATAAAAAGACTGATTAAAATTTTGCTCAACACCTTCGCCTAATAAATAATGAGTCATTAGCATTAAAGCAATATCATCTATACCCGTGAAAAAATCTATTTTCGTTTCGTCTTCCTCTGCTACTTTCTTTAACCAAAACGCAGCTTTTTCAACATTCTTGTCTATGTAAACGCCTTCTTCCAAATACTTATTTCTATCTATTACAAATATTGGATTATCATTATTATCCCATAACTTTCCCCATCCTTCATTTTGACGTACATAATCTGTTCCATAAAGATATAATTCTGCCAACAAGCAATATGCTTTGGGATCTCCATTGTCCGCACACATAAGAAGTTTATCTATCTGGTGTTGTGATAGTTTCTCCTTTAACACCAGTTCTTGGTCTTCATTAATTACCACAGAGCGTTTTAACGGAGTATAGTATTTATGTCTAATCTCTACATTATATTCTCCAATAGGCAGATTCTTATTTACCCAGGGAGTGGTCCCGACTTTTTCACCATTCAAGAACACCTCACAATCCTTCAATTCGTTTTCCACTCGCAAAGAGCCAGTTATTGCTTTTAGTGCAGCAAAATCCACATTAACAGAATCCCCATCCATCAATTCAAACGACTTAGATAACGTATGATATCCTTCTTTCTTTACTTCTACTGTACATTTGCCCGGTATGACTATTCCTTTCCAATTGCCAAAGCCTTTTTGTTCACTATTTAACAAAACCGAAGCATCTCCAGTTTTACATGAAACATTTACTTTAGCAAAGAACTCTGTCAAGTCAACATTAATGTTCTTAGCGTTCTTGTCTATCTGAACAGACTGGTTGTTAATGCTGAAATCTTTCAGTTTCACCGTATAGTAGTGAGTACCGTATGGCAATGAAAGCGTATAGGCGCCACCAGAACCATCTGCAATTTGACCGTCTATCAGCAGCATGGCATTTGAAGGTTTGATATTGAAAACAGCCATACCCTTTTTGCTATTGTCAACCTTAGCCTGCTTCTTGTTGGTTTTCACTTTTAACTCATAGGTAGTAGATGAGGCTATCTTCTTGGTACCATAGTCTGCAAAGACAATGGTTGTGGGTAAATAATCAGGATGCTTGATGCCAAGTCGTTTCGTGCCATTAGGCAGATATACCAGATACTCATTTCCTGTAAACTGCACATCACCCATCACATTACCCTCGAACTCAGCACCAGGCTCTTTCAGGGCAACTTTCACCAATCCACACACGGTTCCATTGATATCCTTCCTTGGACTCAATGCCGCTGTCTGGTCCTTCGCCATCGGCTCAAACTTCTTCACCTCAATGTCTTGCCCCCAAAGATTATTTGAACAATATAAAATAAAAAGAGAAATAATAAGCCACTTCATAATCACAAAAATAACTGTTTACATTGCAACTTCATTATACAATCCAATAGACTTCATCCTCTCAAGAAATTGTTCCTTCCCGAAGAAATTGCCTTCTATATAACATTTCAAAGCTGCCCTAAACCATTTTATTGCCATATTTTTATTCCCTATATGTAAATAGCACTCTCCCAAGAACTCTTTTGGAGGTACATCACCACTATACACCTTTTCTGCTTTATTGCAGAATTCAATAGCCTTTAAATAATTACCCAATTCCTTATAGCATATGCCTATTGTATAATACTTATCAGAAAGATTAGGAACAGATTCATACGAGACACTCTTTAATGATTTTAAATACCAAGGCAACGCTTTTTCATAATCCTTCATATTATAATAATTCTTTGCAAGGAAATTAGCATCAACATTGCAACTTTCAAACTTTTCTAACAATGTATATGCTTTATTCCGCCTTTCTTGAGAGCAATAATATTGATCTATAAGAAAAGTCCAATCAGATACATTTTTCTCCCACATTTTCACAATATCCTTTTCATCTAATTTTAATAATTGATTGCAAACCATATCTCCCCAGAAAAAAGATTCATCACCATAAGTCTTTCGTGTCATTTTCAAAAGATCAATAATACCGTACTGGTAAGCCGCCTTATACGCATCTGTATTAGGGTAAAGATTGTATACTAATGTATCTGTGGACTCAATGTATTGTTTCTCATTGATTTTTTTACATCCCGTTATTTCTATCTCAATAGTATGGTTACCTGCAGAAATCTGAGCAGTGCATATAGAATCACCACCAATTGTCTTGCCATCTATTTTGACTTTTCTTTTAAAACATACAGATGGAGTTGACTTAATAGATAAAGGAAACATTTGCCTTTTTAATTCAGTAAAAGAAACTATTCTTCTTTCTTTCTCAGACAAAGATATTTCAAGTGTTTGGGGTATATATCCAGTTTTTTTAGCAACTATAACATAGTCACCAGCTGGTAGATTACCTTCCCACTTTCCAACTCCAATCTCTTTATTATCTATATAAAAGATGGCATCTGTGGTTTCACATTCAATTATTACATCTGCCATTAACGACTCTAGATTGATATTAAGCTGTTGTGATCCACTACCTATTGTAACGACCTCAATCTTTGAGCTATAATTATTATGACTTACTCGACAAACATGCTCTCCCTTCTCTAATAATAAAAAATAACTGCCATCAGGATCTCTCTCAATCCCTGTACCATCAACTTCCAAAAGAGATTTTTTTGGCTTTACATTAACTATCAGGCTATTTTTAGATGAATTATATGAAATTTCTTTTAATCTTAGTTGATAAACAACCTTAGATTCAATTTCGTTTATTCCGTAATCACTGAAATTTAGAATCATCGGAAGATATTGTTTCCGATTGATCGTTAGGCTCTTCGTGCCCTTAGGCAAATAAACCCAATATTCATTTGTCTTATTTTGAACAGGGCCAACGACATTACCAGAAAATTTAATTTGGGGATTTTCAACACAAACTTTTACTAAACCGCATGGTATTCCAAGACTATCATTTCTTTGCTGAGTTGACGCAGTAACATCAAAAGGTTGCATTTTGAATTCTTTCACCTTAAATCCTTGTCCAAGTGCGAACATAGGATAAGATATAAACATAAATAGAAATACGTCAAAGCAGACCCTCCACATATAATTTCCATATTCCAACCGTTTCATAATGAAATGTATTAATTAATGTTATAGACGTACCCTTATTAATATGTTTTTATATTTAACTCAAGAAATCCTTCAAGCGTAAGTTCCTGTCCTTCTTCTATTTTTATGAATTTGAGGGCAGTCTCAAATCCATCTCTCTTAACAGACACACGATGTTCACCAACAGGAATATTACTAACGTATAATGGAGTTACTCCTGCACTTTTCCCATCAATTATTACTTCACTATCATATGGCTTGTAATCAACTCTTAAGCTCCCCGTTACAGGTGACAACGCGTCTAAAATCATATTAATACTATCATTTTCCTGTAATTCAAAGGTTCTTGCTACTGATGTATAACCTTTCCGACGGGCCTCAACCACATATCGTCCAGGAAGGACTTTTCCCCTCCATTCATCCTTACCATGATATTTGTTATTGATATAGATATCAACATCTTTAGATGAACATGTGATTTCTAAATCGGCATAATAATCAGTCAAATCAAGATCGACGGATGTCGTTTTACTATTAATCATTAGCATCTGGTTGTACAATCCAAAATCATTATATTTCACAGAATATACATGAATACCATATGAAAGAGGTAAAGCATAAGTTCCATTATCATCCTTTGAAATTAGCTGATTGTCAACATATAAATCAGCTAATGATGGGATAACATTGAAGACAACATATTTCTTTTTATTGGAAAATGTCTGAACCTTTTTTTTGCTCCCCTTTAATACCAAGTTATAAGTAACATTTGACTCTATCCTTGAGATACCATAGTCACCAAAGACAATTGTCAACGGCAAGAAATCTGGATGTTTTATTGTTACCTTCTTTGTTCCTTTAGAAAGATATACTAGATACACTGAAGAATTAGTCAGGACATCACCAATAACATTCCCTTCAAATTGAAGATTCTCTAATTCAAATTGCACCTTCACCAATCCACACGCAGTACCATTGATATCCTTCCTTGGACTCAATGCCGCAGTCTGGTCCTTTACCATCGGCTCGAACTTCTTCACCTCTATGTCTTGGGCAGATACCCAAATAGGAATAAGAAGTAGTAATACCAAAAACAATATGTGTTTCATAATCTCAATGAATTATTTGGGACTTAACAATTTCGTATACAGTACTTAACTCGACTTTTCTTTCTTCACTATGGCAAAAACATAAAATGTTCTTTAATTGCTTTTGATATGCAGTAACAAACTCCGAAAAGGTCATCTGTTCTTCTGTATCATCATGCAGAAGTTGCTCAACTACATATGTCCCATTTCTATATCCTGCGATGATATCCTCAAGTTGATCCTTTGTGCAGCAATAAACCAAGAATATGGCTATACGATATGGATTACCCCAATTGGATTGATTACTATATTTAATCAGTTTGTTCAAATCATAAATCATCTCTGATGGCCCCAAATAAGAAGGCCTTTTGATCTCACACATTATTTCTTGAAGTCCAGTTGATGGGTGATCACCTTTATGTATAACAATATCTGGATGTTTTATTACCATATTAGCTTCATCTCCCTGAGAGAAAGAACCTTTTTTCACAGGTCCCACGCAATCTAAACCATAAGGATTATTTGCATGATTTTCAAATAGGATATTAATCTTAGTTACCAGCCTGCTTGTGTATGATGTTTCTATAACCTCATTATTTGCATTAGCAGATGGTGTTTCATCAATAATATATCGATGTTCAACGTTTTCTAATGCAGTATAGAAAACATCAATGTAAAGGATGTCATTTTTATCAATTACATGATTATCAAATGTCCTTATTCCTAAGTTATAAATTTCATCTATATGAGCCATATTCAAATAAACCAAATAATGACAACCCTTTCAACTACTGCCCATGCTATTCAACATACCACAGGGGTGATATTTGGTAGTATGGGATATATGACAGACTCAGAGCGTAAACTTAGACATAATGTCCTACTGTATATCAAGAAGAGGCTTAGTTAATTTTTTCCAGTTCATTTTTAGCTTCATCATACCCTTCTTCTAATGCCCTATATAGGAGTTCTTTTGCCTTATCTTTATTTACAGATACACCAAGACCATCCCGATAGATGATTCCTAGATAACACAAGGCTTTTGACTTTAACTGTCCGCTATAGCCGTCTCCATAGTGCTCATCATCCAATATCGCCTTTTCAAACATCATTCTAGCCTTTTGATAGTCTTTGCTAATGCCTTTTCCTTCAAGATATATTTCACCTAAATTACAAAAAGCATCACGATACCCCATCTCTGCCTCTCTCTGATACCAATAGATCGCTTTTTCATATTTTGATTGTTTCATAAAACCATCTGAAAGTTCATTAAGCGTAAATGAAAGCAGTCCATTTCCCTCTAATCTATCCTTTTCTGTCTTATTCAATTGTCTGTGGTTTACTCTCCTTAGCCATTTATCAGCTTTTTCGGTGTCTTGAGGTATTTCAACATTATATATGTATCCATCTGGGAACATATAGGTTGAATAATCAGCATATCCGCCAGTTGCATACATTATACCCATCATAAATTGGTACATAATATTTCCTTGTTCTGCTGCCTTTGATCTTAATTCAATGGCTTTATTAATATTTTGTTCGATGCCTAATCCTCGAGCATATAATTCTCCCAATCTCCATTGTGCTGCATCAAGACCATTTTCAGCGGCCTTCTGGTACCATTCTGCAGCTTTTTCAAAATTCTCGGAAGAGCTAATATCTGTCGATTCTAACATCCAGTATTCTTCGTATGATAACTCTGAGTCATTTCTTAATCCCATTCCAAATTGGGCGACTGCATTTCCTTTATTAGCATTTTCCTCACACCACTTGTCATCTGAAAGCATGCGATATTGTGCCTCCATGCTCCCCTTATCTGCAGCTGATCTAAACAAATCCCACGCTTTTGTTTTTTCCGAAAGAGAAGGATCAATCTTGATCTTAGATAAGTTTTCTGGAAATTGGTTCTGATAGTCCAACAACAATGCTCCCAACGCATATTGACCTTCAGGACTGCCACCTTCAGCAGCTTTCTTATAATAATTATATGCTTCCTGATATGATTCTGTTGTATTAGGATCTTCGTCATAATTTCTATCAAATGAAACAAGTGAAGCCTGCCCCAACTCGTATGCTGCAGGAGCATAGCCTGCATCATATGCCATCTCTAATTTTTCAAAAGCTGTAACTATATCATTGTTGGCTAAAGCTGTCATACCCTCATTATATAACTGTGGGGAATCAGCAGCTTTTTTGATAATACATAATTCATAAGTTCCTTTTGACTCTAATGACGGAATATCATAATTAGTAAAGTCCACTTTTAAAGGTGCACAATCTTGCAACTTGATTACTAATTGGTTACTCTTTTGAGGCATATAGACCCAATACTCATTGGTTTTATATGCGATTTCACCAATAATGTCACCATCAAAAAGAGCGTTACGTATAGGCAATTGCACTTTAACCAATGCACATACCTCACCTTTGGGGTCATCACGCTGGTTTGTACGAGCAGAAATGTCAGAAGTACTCTGCTTGAAACTAACGACTTTTATCTCTTTCTGCGAGAATACAGAAATGCTTGAAAAAACAAGCATCATACAAATGATTCTTTTCATATCTTTCAGTTTAATAGTTATTCTTTATAAATTCAGTTGCTTTTTGGTAACCTTTCTTCGACAGATCACTTAATATATTATATGCATCTACTTTATAATTTCTTGTATCTTGAAAAAGTATCATAGCCTGCAAATAACGAGCATCTAGTTCATCATCATATAGCCCTCTTAACAAATTCTCCGCTTCCTTATAATCTTTACGATCATAATATATCTTAGCCAAGCGGTAAGTTGCTCCTTGATGGCGATTAGAATCGAAAATAGTTGGCTTAGATTGTTTGTATAACTCTATAGCTTTTTCAACATTCTTCTCTACGTTCCTACCTTCTTCATACATACAGCCCAACTGGAACAATGCTTCTTGCAATCCTTCATCTGCCTGATGTTTAATAAATTTCAGGGATTCCTCGTCTATAGTGAATCGGCAATTCCCATATACTCTACAAAGATCTGTTTTACTCTGATTTGAAAGACTTGAATCATATATTTTTCGATACCATTTAGAAGCCGTAAGAAGGTTCGCCTCTTCACAGATTCCATTCTCAAAAATAACGCCGAGACATCTCATCGCTTTAGTATTACCTGTTGATGCAGAATCTAAACACAGGCGCATTACTTCTTTTTTATATGCTGGTAAACCGTTACTTTGAATGTAATCTAAAAAGAAATCATCCCCAGCCTCCTTATATCCTTTCTGGCATGCTTTTAAATCATATTTACTCGCAGCTGTATAAATACTTCTTTCTTTGTACGTATCAACCCTATTAGCACTCCTGTCATGACTTATGCCATCCCTTATAATTTTACATGCATAAACATGCATCAACTCACCAGGCATAGAGTCAAGACATGCACTATCCCCTTTTTCTAACAGACTTTCAATCCAATAAAGTCCCTTATTCTGTTCGAGGAATTCACCCTTTTGAACATTCCCTCCAACAGACAACTGAGCTAAGGCAATAATCGCTTTTTTATCTCCCCTCTTAGCAGACATGTTCAAAAACGTTTTTGCTCTTTCAGATACCTCAAAGCCGCTCAAGTTCCATCCTAAACTATATACTTTATTTATAATATCTTTAGTTTCATCAACGATACACAAACTATATAACTGTCCACCTTTTACATTCCCTATACCATACTCACTAAACAAGACTTTCTTAGTCTGATAATCAGGATGCTTTATATTGATATGTTTGGCACCATTAGCCATATACACCCAATAACTGTCATCTTTATACTCTACATCACCGACCACCCATCCATCAAACTCCATTCCCTTTTTGAGAGTACGAACCAGCACCAGAGCACAGTCATTCCCATTGATATCCTTTCTTGGACTCAATGCCGTCGTCTGGTCTTTCTCCAACGGCTCGAACTTCTTCACCTCAATGTCCTGGGCATCAACAATAAAGGTAAACAAAGTCCCAATTAATAAACTCAAAAATCTTATCTTCATTTCTATCGTCTTTTAGGTAGATGATTAAAAACATCAATAACTTGGCTTATCACAACCTATTCCGTACTTATATGAATTATCGGGAAGTTTATCTTTAGAGGCCTACTGGCAGGCTAGTCTCGGGAATAGCCTGCCAGATGCCTATCAATTAATCAGCAAGCACTAATTACATAGTATAATGAGTAAGCAGCAACCACGATAAGAGGTAAAATTACCATACAACCACTATTTGTACTTGCATTTTGTTGACCTCTTGACTTACCAAAACCTAACGAATCAGCAGTAGGAAGCCCCCAACTATTAAGAAGACGTGAACGGCAATAAGGGCAAATTTCAGCTCCATCAGGTATTTCCATTTTACATTTTGGACATTTTTTCGTACGTGAACTCATAATAGTTTGAATGTTTTTTTATTATTAATGTTAATAAGGAATATATCATCTATACAAATTTAAGAACCAGTTCTCTTTTGGTATTTGGCTAAGGAGCCCTGATTTTGTAGGCTGTAGGGAAATCATTTTCAGATTCAATTAAAAGATTAATACTATTATCTTTGCCAAATGACAACCCAACCATTGGAAAGTGAGGGTAAATCATAATTCCATATTATTTAAATATCAAAATCACTCAGACTAAACACTTCATCCTTAGGTAGTGGTTTGCCACCGATCTTGTCTGGTTGCCAGGTACGGACATGGATTTGGGGGGCATCTTCGTTGGTGAAGTCCCAGAGGAGGAAGAGGTAACCGTCATCGTGATACTTGCCGCTGGTCCAACCTTGAAGAAGGGTGACGCCATAGAAGTTTGGATTGACAGGATGGCGCATTACTTCAATTTCGTCAAAAGTTACCTTAATATAGCTGTTCCGAGCAAAGACACCACGGAGGTTCTTAATATATTGCTCTTTCGACTGCTTGTTGTATTGTATTTTCTGAGAGGTGAAACCTTCTGCATGTTTGGTAGTGATAACCTTACCAGTAATAATCAGAGCATCGTCGCTGAATACCTGATTGAGGAAATTGATGTCCTTCTGATTATAGGCCGTACGGAACTGCTCCACATAGTCGAGGATCAACTGGCGACGACGAAGATCTGTCAGTTCCAGATTGCTCTTAATGACGTTCATGTAGAGATTCATCGAGATACTGAGGTAAAAGCTCTCCACATTTCCCTGTTTATCAAAGCTGATGACAGCCTCTTGATACTCATCTTCACCAAACTCTCGTTCGCCAGTAGGCTTCATCATCAGAGGAATGTTACGCACTTGATAGCCAGAGCCTGTTGTAAGACAATGCTCAATAATCTCTTCGTCTGTACAAATGAAAGGGGAATTCTCCCAAAGCATCGCCATAGACTGCTGAACACGAGTACCGATATTGCCCATTGCAGAGAAGTTGAGACTGCGGCCCGCCTCTTGAGCTGCATTAATCTCTGTCAGCATCTGACTGACCTCACTCTCAATCTTCGACTTAATGGCAGCATTGTCAATACCATCGGAAACGGTAAACGTTACATTGTCTGCTTTACTATGAATGGCAAACAGAGCCACCACGACCATTAAAAGTATCTTTTTCATTGTTATGTTATTTTAGTTGGAACCAGATGGCCCCACAGTTCTTATAGTTTTTGACATTATCTTCTTTGAGGGTATTCAGATTGTACTGGATATCACCTGTCTTACGAAGCAAAGCGGAAATGTTTCCCTGCTTGTCGTAAACAAACAAGTGACAGTATTCATTTTCTGGCATTGTTGCATATTTGCCATAGGCTATCAACTTGTCTTTGCTCTTCAATCCTTTGATATATGGCTCAACCTCATAAAAGCTCCGAACTTGTTTCATCTGTTTTTCCTCAGAAGTCAACTCTAAGATGGGAGCCTTCTTTTCTTCGATTGGGGCATCTTCTGATATAATGATAGCAGGGGCAGCCTGCGGCTGATTAGCCTGTACAACGGGAGCTACCTCAAATACTGTAACTTCACTCTTGTCTGCCACAGGCATAATATCGCTCTTACGAACATAGACAAAGGCACGATAGAAGTCGCCACGACGCGTTTCTAATTGTATGAAGTGTTCCTTTGCCTTGACGATGCACACCTCAATGCCTTCTGTGGGATGTTGCTCTCGAACCCAGTCGCCCACTTTCATCTCCAATATAGCACGAGCCCCATTGTATGCTTCGTTGAGATCTTTCATCGTAGCTTCAGCGTAAATATACATGGTGTCTCGTTTCACCTTATTGATGTTCTTAGTTACATCAGCAACCGTCTGAGCTTCACAAATTGAGAGACTGAAGATTGCCAAAGACAATATAAATAGTAGTCTTTTCATTGCCATTTTATACTTTTATGAGTTGTAGATTGTTTCTGATACAGATCCTTCACATTATGAATGGGAATATAAGGGGTCATCCTAACTTTCAGCACTGCATTTTGGTCGCTGACAAACTTATCGGGAATGACAACTGAGAGCAGATGATGATAGCCTAATTCCTTGCTCTGCGCTATCACAAGAGCCAATATCCCATCCTCCCGCTCTTCTTCCACAGCAAAGAACACCTTCAATCCCCACTCTGCACAATAGTTAAGCCATTGGTTGAGTGTAATGGTATAGTTGATAGTGGTCATACCATAGACAGACTGCTCTATATACATGCGATAGTCCATATCGTTGATAAGTCCATGAAAGAGATTGGCAGCAGAATAGGCCAGATGGTCATTGTCAAAGACAGGATGATAGTCCTCGCGTACCTTATTATAATATTTAGCGTCTGAAAGACTGGCCAGTTCGAGAGTGTCGCTTTTCGACTTGTATAAGGTGCCACTTACATTCTCCATATCAGAAAGAATCTTTAAATCTTCCTTTTTTTGAGGAGCTGCAAGAACAGCATCTTTAAATCGCTTCGAAACCTCATCTTTCTCCAATCCAAGCAGTAAGTCATACTGTGCCGGAAAGACAATAGTGACAAATGGCTCATCAGCCCTCATCCACTTCACTTCGAAATAGCGGTCAAGTAGACTGATGGAGAATGGCATAGTGTCGCAGACCTGATACAAGTCAGAAGGCTTTCCCTTGCGGAAATAGACCTTGTCGTCAGCCATCTTTGTCTCTATAGTCGTCTGTTTTACTTTGGAAAGATCAGTGAAGTAACGCTCTAAAAAGTCCATCACCACTGACTGAGACTTTGGTGCAGCCTCCTTCATCTCAGGGTTGAATAACCTCAAACCCTGAGACGATGTGGAAGTACACCATATAGTCAGCAGTAGTGCGTAGAACATTCGTCGCATTGACACCAATTCTTTAATTCTCTAATTCTTGATTACTTTCCAATAATGATACTTCCCTTAACCTGATTATCAGCACCATACCAGATGCCTTGTACCAGATGACCTTCAGACCATTCGCCAATCACATAGTCGCCAGCCTCAGCAACACGCTTCTTGGGGTCTTTGCTATCAATGATATGTGAAGAGGTGAATACCATACGACCATTCACATCATTGGGCCAAGTGCCCTTGAAGGTAGCATAGCCAAGATTCTTTGAACCAGACGCAGCAGGTTTAGGAGCAGGAGCTGCAGCTGGTTTTGCGGCAGGCGTTTCCTGCTTCTTCGCATTGGCAGCCTCAACAGCAGCCAGGCTGTCCTTTAACCTCTGGTTTTCAGCTTCCATCTGTGCTGCCTTGATACTATCGCTATCAACAGGAGCAACAGCTACAGGTTCCTTATTCGGAGTTTCTTCACCACTGCCACTCATCGCAATAATACCACCAATAATGGCCAGTAATACTACGGCTCCAGCAATGATGCCAATGAGTTTCTTATTAGGTCCACCACCTGGTTCTGAAGTTTTATTTCCAAAAGGAATTAAATCCTTACCACATTTCTCACATTTGAAGTTTGACTTCTCCGCTTCTTGTATCTGGTCGCACATTTCGCAATCTTCATTGCGACACATTCCTTTAATCTTTGCCATACTATTTACAATTCTTTAAGTTCATTATTAAATATCTCTATCGCACGATTCTTATATTCTGTATACTTTGGATCAAACTGATTACCCTCACACATGGTAGGAAGAATGATCTGCTGAACAACAGCACCTAGGGCCTTGCGTAAAGCAGCTTTCTGGTCATTACTTCGAGCCTGTTTCTGCAACTCTTTCTCTACCTGTGATGCCAGCATCTGATATTTCTTGAAATCATGAGCTAACACATCAAGACATCCTGCAAAGTCCTTTGAAAGAGGAACCCAATTCACATCACTGAAATCATCAGGAATATTCATTGCAAAGAACTTCTCTCCTGTTACAGGATTCTGCTGCGGAGTAATTAACTGTAAGGCAAAAGCAAGTAGCAATGGCTTCTTTACATTCTCTAAAATCTCTCTTGAATCCATCTCGAATAATGGAGGTAATGGTTTCTCGAAACTTTCTGTATGGAGAACCATCTTATTCAAGGCTTTCTCAGGAGAAGCTAACAGACGATCATATTTCTCCTTCAGAGTTTTCATATTCTCTAAGAAACGGAGAGGGAATCCAGAGTTAGCGCAAACAACCACAATCTGATTCGGCTTATAATTCTCTGAGAGGTCTGCATCAGGAGAAGGCGTAAATCCAGGAACATTCTGAACAAAAGCATCTACTAATTTATTCTTAAATGCCTGAGTGGAATCACTTTCTGCCTTTGGCAGGGCCAATTGTACCATGATTTGCATAGCTGGTGCTGTGCCTGCAATGATCTTACCTTTCTCTTCTGGATTAAACTGTACATAAGAACGGGCAGAATTAACAGCATCCTTCACAAACCTTTCAATCTTATCATCTGAATTCAACTCAACCTTAAGTTTATCAAGAATGTTCACTCCGACCATTCGACTTAACGGATCATTCTTCGCAGTATCTTCCATTGCGGCTCTTGCATTTTTGGTACAAACATCCAAAATTATATCTGTAGCCGTATCGTAATCCGTAACAGAATAAAGATTAGCAAAGGTACGTTCGCCATCTTCGCCGATACCTTCAATCATTTTAGTACGGATTTCAGCTGCATTACTGCTTTGGAATTCCTGATTAATAGCATATTGCTTGGCCAATGCTTGTACTTTTTCAGGGTCATACTTCTTAATCAGACCATCTTCTTGAACTGCATTAAGTTGGCATCTTGAACCTGCCTGCTTTACCACTTCAGTCAAGATGGCATTCATCTCATCCTTTACAGCCTGAATGCCTTCAATCATGTTACCAAGTTCTATCAAAATTTCCTGAAGTAGTGAAACAGCATAGTGATAGGCTTCAATACGTGTAGAAGTTATATAATAATTACACTTGGCAGTCTTGAATGTTGAGAAAATTTTGGAAGAAGCATTCGTAAGCGCATCTTTTATCCATCCGATATTATTCCATGCATCATTTGCTTCCTTAATTGCTAATGCCTGTTCCCCTAATTCCGATTCCAAACGTCCGATTTGCTCTTTGAATGCGGATATTCTGTCAGAGCAATCTGTACGCAACAACTGGGCATACTTTTCAATTTCCAGCACACTCTTACTGTCCTTACTTCCGCTTGCCCATTCTTCAAACAACAAGCCTTCAATATGACGGCGGATATTACGTGCATATCCTTTCAATTCTTGACGCTGAATCTCGAAGAATTTCTTAACTCCATGAGCACGGAAACTATTAGAATAATAATCGTCTGCCAAATGAGTAAATTCAGCCAGCCATTGTTTCTTTTCATATTGTTGCTGAACGAGACCAGCATCCTGCTGGGTTCTGTCTTCCCAAGTCAGAGTGAAATCCTTCCAACGTTTTGTATGTTGAGATTCAACTATCGGCTTTTGCAGTGTTAGGTATGAGTTTGACAATTTAAAGCGTTCACGATTTGTGGTATTTTTTATTTCATCCACAAAACCTGTACCAACTTCCTCAAGCGAGCACTCACCATACCCTAATCCATCTTGCCACATATTATATGTTAACTGACGAGTTGCTTGGATAGCATAAATATAAGATACATATTCGTCTATCTCACTCTCTGGATACTCAATGCGAGATATACCAAAAGAGAGGAACTTACGACTACGATTCTTGTCACCGTTTTGATCTTGTTCTGGACCTGCGCCATCATTCTCACAACCAACAAGACGAGACATCTTGCCAGCGCCATTACCCATGTTTGCAACCACAATTGTTTGGAACATGAAGTCTGCGACTGAAGTAGGAAGGCCAGAGCTTATATCTAGTATCTTACCAGCCTCATTCACATTACTATATAAATATGCAGCCTCAAAAGACTCACTTCCCTGCAATAATCTTTGCACTTCTTGTGTAAATACATCTCGTTCTCCTGTCACGTCAAGAGGATGATAATGGCCAGTACTAATAGCATTCAGTTCTTGTAAAGCAGCATATCCATTAGCCTGATAAAAACCACTATCATGGTCTGCAAAGACCATATTTTGTTCTGGCACATACAAGAACAAACGTATTTTGAAAGAATGCGTTGATTCTTGGTATGGATAGGACTTACGTATCTGTGAGATTGCATCAACTATTGAACCAGAACCTGTTCCACCTGCTAATCCAGCACAAATATGGAAAGTCACATCGTTATCTCCCGATGATTGTTGGAGGCGCCCCACAGCACCTTTAATTACAGAATTGAAGTTACTGCTACTACTCTTATCACTAAGGTTATTTGCTATCAATATTCTACCAAGTCTGCGCCTTTGTCCTCCAATACCAGCAGTAATCAGAGGTCCCATATGCTGATCTATCAGTTGTTTGTCTTGTTGATTGATAAAACACTGAAGACCTGGATACATATTCAGGTTTTGCAACATACTTGCATTGATCCCATTGATAGATACTTTCTGGGCCTCTCCAAGATGAACACTCTTTCCCATTACTTTCCATCCACTTCTGTCATTCAGATCTGCAGGAGAGGAATCAACATACACATAATCCAAGAATACGCCATTCCCTGGATCATTGCTTCGGAACTCTTCATAAACTCTTTTTCGTAGTTCACGTAGCACCTTGCCACCTGTACCACCTAGTCCAATAATTAAATGATTAGCCATAATATTTTAAGTTAAATTAAAAATCATCATATGTTACTGATCTCTGAAGATTAGAGGGTTTCTTTTTCTTTATACCTCTATCCAGTGAACGAATTGCGAGAATAGCTCCCACTATTACAAATCCCAAACACCAGAGAATACGACGGAAGATGTACCAACGCATGAAAGAGCGAAGTTCGTCTGCCATCGCATGAGGCAGTTCCTTGGCAGTAAAGCCAGAGAACTCACCACCACCTATATAATATTGAAGCAAAGGGAATCTGTCGATAATAACCTGAATGATATCATCAGCCTGCCCCATCGTCACCTCATCAGCTGCATCGTAAGCGCTATCTACAATACGCGAAATTTCAGTCTCATAATAATCTGTTGTATCAATAATCTTGAGGGAACCGACTATTAAAATGCACTGAATAGACAAGAAAAGGAACAACACAGCCCCAATGATGTAACTAATTGGAGAGAATGTAGCATCCTTATACCAGCCCTTAATCAAAAAGACGAACAGAGCCATACAAGCAACTGCAATCAGGACGCCCCAAATCACACTACTAAAAGAATATCTAAGAATATCAAACAGTGCCCACATGCGGCTCGTATTTAGTTAGTAGCCTATAGCATCCCAAATTCGGCTGTTATTGGTATGCGTTAAATAAAACGCGAAAGACGTGGGAGTTCTCACTTCTCGCTTATCCCGTGTGTGGGCTCTCGCATCGCCTTGTCTCAGGATAAGCAACTCGAGATAGCCCACGTCGTGATATATTGATACTACTCACTACTAAAAATGAGCAGGGTACAATACACCCGAAGTGGACGTTCCGGTTGCGTATCTTCCGAGACTCGAATTTGCGAGATTCACACACAGAAGAAAACGTTCGTAAACGTCCTTTTACCAATAAGTTCTGACCCGCTTACCCTTCGGGCTATGCGAGTCAACTGCAAAGATAGTAAAAAGACGAATAAGTTGTAAAGAACTTGCTTGTTATTTAAGATTTAATAAGAAATGTATTTTGTACACTTTACGACAACAACAGACGGGAACCTTGTGCACACAATTTAGGTTTCAATAGCATTAGTAAGTAACTCTTCAATAACAGTTTTGAGTTTTGGCAGATCATCATTGATGGTTGATACGATTACGACCTCATCAACGTTGCTATATTCGTGAGAGATGATGTTTCGAGGGCGCAGAATCTGACCCCTCTGCGCCCATATTATTATACTCCCACATAATCTAATGGGTTACGTTTGATAACTAGCGGATAGCGCTCTGGATGACGGAGGCTTTCGATTTCGAGATCAACATCGAGGTCAGGCCATTCAATAGCTACTGAGCCGGACATTTGAACGTTCAGTACACTACGGATAGGGGCATCCTGCATCCAAGGGATACGGTTGTAGGACAAGAAATAATCATGTCCTAATACAGACAGCATAATACCATCTGCATTAATCATTAACACGCTTACCGATGTGCTCTTTGAATTGTTCCTTGAATCTGTCTGCATTTTTTTCAATTATCTTTTTTATTTTGCTCAGTCTTTCGTCTGGGATTCCGTTGTTTTCTGCCAATTCCACTTGTGGCTCTAACCAATATTTGGCCTCATGCCCATCGTAAATAACATGGATGTGCATCCGCTCCTCTTCATTGGAGTAAATCTTGAAAGTATATTCACTCTCCCGTCGGAATACTGGACTCATAACTTAATTATCGTGGGCAAAGATAAGGATAATTTTTGATAAAAGCAAAAAAAATCGAAAAAAGTTGTTCTATTGGCTTATAAATACTTTCTGAAATATGCAAATAATCTGAAAAAGAATCTATATTTCTTGTTGGTATCGCCAAAAAATGCTATCTTTGCAGCCAAATCGGAACGTAAATCAGCCGATGACGTAACCAATCATTTCAAGGATATGAATCTGAACGAGAAATTTGTAATTACCATCAATCGTGAGTTAGGCTCTGGCGGCAGGACTATCGGTGAGGAACTGGCTAAGCGTCTCAACGTGCCTTTCTATGACAAGGCCCTTATTCAGGGACTGAAGGAGAAATACGAGCTGACCACAGAGGAGATTGAGCGTCTGAAGGGTCAGAAGCACAACTGGTGGGCTGACTTCAAGCGCAGTCTGAAGATTATGCCCAACTATGCTGCTCCACAAATTATCTCTGCCAAGGACGCCATACCTGACTTCCTGATAACAGACGACATCTTTCATTCAGAAACGGAAATCCTGAAGGGAATAGCCGAAGACGACTCGTGTGTGATAGCCGGACGCAGCGGATTCTATGTCTTCCGCGATCACCCCAACCACCTGAGCATCCTCATACAGGCGAAGATGGAGAATCGTATCAGCCGACTTGTGGAGAAGCGCGGCATCACGCGTGAGGAGGCACAGAAGATAATAAATGAGGTGGATAAGGGACGCGAGAACTATGTGAAGAAATACACAGGCAGATCGCGCTACGATACCCGCAATTACGACATCGTTCTGAATGCCGATGAGCATACTCGCGACGAGATAGTAGACCTCATTCTGGGGTACATCAGGAAAAGCTAATGTTATTTTTCCTAAATAATTTGGTTATTCGACAATAAATGTATATCTTTGCAGTCTGAATTTTATTCATTACTTTATAAAACAAAACTTAAAATGAACAACGTACCTGTTATTAAGATCGGAATCGTCGCCGTATCTCGCGACTGTTTCCCCGAGTCATTGGCAGTTAACCGTCGTAAGGCCGTTATCGCTGAGTATGAAAAGAAGTTTGGTAAGGAAGGCATCTACGAGTGTCCTATCTGTATCGTTGAGAGTGAGATCCACGCTAAGCAGGCGCTCGAGGATATCACAAAGGCTGGCTGTAACGCCCTCTGTGTATATCTGGGCAACTTCGGTCCTGAGATTTCTGAGACCATGCTGGCCGACTGGTTCCAGGGCCCCGCAATGTTCTGCGCTGCAGCTGAGGAGACTCAGAACGACCTGATTGACGGTCGTGGTGATGCATACTGCGGTATGCTGAATGCCAGCCAGGCGCTCGATATCCGTAAGACCCGCGCTTACATTCCTGAGGAGCCCGTTGGCGACGCTGCTCAGTGCGCTGAGATGATCCACGAGTTCCTGCCTATCGCCCGCGCTATCGTTGGTCTGCAGAACCTGAAGATCATCAGCTTCGGTCCCCGTCCAAACAACTTCCTGGCATGTAACGCTCCTATCCGTGCGCTGTATGACCTCGACGTTGAGATCGA
>JAEEGH010008315.1_pt1 | contig 24575 bp, 23 predicted proteins | sample 9134181 | NCBI WGS metagenome assembly JAEEGH01 (sample SAMN16246544, study PRJNA631951) | gut metagenome | biome: gut microbiome; feature: rumen; material: DP-attached | host: Bos | place: Iran: Karaj | collected 2018-10
AGCCTCAAGTTCGTCCTCTATCTCGTCAAAAGCCTGTTGATAAATAAATTTAAAAGTATTTTCGCCTACCTGCTCATCCTTATAAACAAAAAACTGTCTGTTTAACTCAAAAACTTTTTTTGCGCAATTGACAAAGCTTCCTTTCCTCTCAGGATATAATCGAAAAAAATATGCTTTTTCCGCAACTAAATTACGTATACTTCGCATTCTATTGAAAATCATATCATAAGCCCTTTTTCGTATCTTCATGTTATCAAACATAAAATCTAAGTTACCATAGGCATTATCCAAATTAGTTAAACTTATTTCCGAAAAATCAACATATGCTTTAAAAGCACTTTCAATTTTTTTGTACTCTGATTTAATACGCTTATTATATAGCTCTAACAGAATCGAATCTACATCATCATACTCATCAAAAGACATATATTCATTTTCTTCAAGCCATGCCATCATATTACTTCTCGAATCATGTTTTTTCGACAGTCTTAATAATCCGGCTGCATGTTTACTATATTGATCAACTTCTTTGTTGCTTTCTTCTTCAGCAAAACTGGCTAAAAGCAATTCTTCAGGTTCATCAACACATAGCGGTTTTAGTTTTCTAAACTCCCTTAATATTGCCTGAGCTTCCTGCCAAAACGTTGCCATAGCCTTTTCTCTTTCCGCTAGATACTCTATAAAAGACATTATAAAGCCCAACACTGCGCTACCAAATATCGCTAAAGCAATATCATACCCCAGTTTTAACCTACAAAAATTAAAATGAAAAACTAAAAACAAACCCGCACAAACACATATAAATGTAATTATAGTAAGCCACTTCTTTGCTCTCACTTATTTCTTCTCCTTATTTAAGTTTTGCAAGCACATCCTTAAACAATTCGTAATTATGCTTCACTCCATCATCAAGATCAATGCTTATCATCTGATCCGCCAAGTGATGTATTTTTTCTTCATATGCATGAATCTCATCATCTTGGGCTTTTAGCATATTAAGTTTTTTATTAAGTTTTACCTTATCTGAACCTAATGCACTCTCAATTCTATTAGACGTCTCTTCAATAGCTGTTCTGTAACGTGCCTGCTGCTCATGAACATAGTCTGTACGAATGCGAGCAATCATATCAGGCTGATAACGATGCATGTAGATAAGACACTTGAAGCCATTCTTCTTGCCCGAATCAAAGAGCCAGTAAATAGGACGTTTTTGGTACATTTTTAAATGATCAGCGTAGAAATCATTGATAAAATAGTTTCTAATCACCTCTCTTGCGCTTCCGTTTCCGCCAAGTGCATCAGCTATAAACTGAAGATTCTCTTCAAGAGTATCTTTTCCATAAACAATCTCAACAAACTCAATAACGCGACCTACAATATCATCCGAAAAATACTCATCATCGCAAATTGGGATAATAGCATCCTCATCTGGAATAAATATCTTATACTCCGACGGGTCCCAATCACCACCAGCAAAAGCAACTCCTGGTTTTATTAATGAATACCTCCCAAAAATACATCCAACAACATATGAAATAAAATATCTAATATCTCGACTTAGATTGGCTTTTCTTATAGTCACATTTTTATCTTCTACCTGACTATTAACAGACTCTTTTATACCATACATTTGAATAAATAACTCATTTAGTCTCTCTTCATTCCTTTTTAACGTTTGAAATCTCTTTTCACATTTTTCTTCCCACTCATCATAATAATTTTTTAAAAGACATCCCCCATGTAAATCCTTTAAATCATATTCAGAATACATATTGGGAATTAACGGGTTTTTATCAAAATCCCATGACGCTTCAAACGAGTCCCAATCCTCTTTTGATATATTCGTGTTCTCCCTGGCAAGTTCAATCACTTCTTTATTTGCAAGCACTTCCTGTAATACAGGTATTGAACAAATATGACCCACCTCATAATTTAAAGTTGGTGATAAACATGCGAGTATTTCCAATACGACTCTTGAATTAAGGAATCCCATTAATGCAAACAATGTATTCTCATCGCCAAAAATACTTGTGCCTGCAACATCAAAGATGAACCCGTTTGGTTTATATCTAAATGCGATAGTTCCACTGGATACCTTTGACCATGTAACGCTCGGTTTAAAATACCTATCACGATTAATGACCCTTCCAGTATGATTTACTGCAGAATGACTATCTATATATTCACAGACTTCCTCGCCTTTATTCTGAAAATTAACCACATAATCATTATTTCCATACCATTTTCTATATTCCCCACCTTTGTTATACGGAAACCACCTTAGATTTTCATTGACTGTTTCTTTCTCGTCAGTTAAATTAAATCCGATTTTATTTATCGAAACCTCAAACCACTGCCTCAAAAACCTGTCATTATTTGTAGTTGCCATTCCCTGTCTTGGATAAGCTATTTTCCCCAATTCTTTACCAAATCGAAAATCTTCAATCAGTTTTTCATCTATCCAATATGCAATAGGTCCTCCCGGTATAGACTCAAAAACATCCGTTTCAATTTGTGAAAATCTATTACCATTTACAGGAAATTCTCTTGGGTTATCGCCATCAATATCTCGAAGTTTAATATGATTATAAGTACCTCTATAACCTGCAATACGACCTTTTCTAAACAAAGTTACAGCCGTACCAAATGCAATACCCATTACCATATTATCCATATGCATCAAATTCGTAATATCGTTTTCTGCAAGCACGTTCTTTCTCATTTTTTCAAAACTAGATAAAAACATCCAACTTTGCATTGTAACCATGCAATTAAACCCATGTTTCTTTATCATCTTGTTTCCTTTTTCGATAAAGCACGCAAACAAATCTGACTTTGAATCTTTATAATATTTCTTTATAAATGCGGATAATTTAGCATCCATCCCTGAACTGCCCATATAAGGTGGATTAGTTACAACCACATCATATTTTTGTGCCAATACTTTTGCCTGGCACGCTAATGAAAGTACTCTTTCTCTGGCGTGCATGTACCATCCCAATACACGCATATCATCAAACCCACGTTCCAAAAGCCCATTCCATGTATTTTTAAATCTGTCATAATCTCTTTCCTGAATGTTAAGTATAGAACCATATTCCTTTGCGTCTTTAAACTCATCCAAAATATAACTAAGAGTATCCTGACACTCATTATCCAATAATAATTCTTCATATCTTTCTTCACATTCCAGATTATTGCTCGTTTCTATTGCATAAACATGTGGTTGTATGCCTCTAGTAAAAAAAAGTCTGTCATACTGTCTAGCTTTCATCATTACAGCGAAATATGCTAATTGGGCAGCTCGCTCGTCAATATCCAATCCCCAAATATTGTTTTCAATAATACTAGGCACCGCATCTCTTGCCGAATATCCATAGTCCTCATAAATCTTAACAAAAGTATCAAAAAGGACACATAAAATATGTCCTGAGCCCATACAAGGATCAATACATTTTATTTCCTCAGGTCTTAATGTCGCATATTCTTTACTTATTTCATTTAATTGCTGTTGAACTTCATGTTTCTGTTCTGCATCATTAAGATAATACTTCCACTCTGACTTAAGCAAATCATTGGGATGTCCTTCAAGCCATAATTTCCCAAGACTATTTTCTACCATGTAATGAACAATCCAATCCGGAGTAAACAACTGTGTAGCTGCAGGAATAGTTTCCTTTGTTATCTTTACATTTTTTTTAAGATCAGAGAAAACCTTATCTTTAGGATCCGTATTGTAGTACTGATATAGCCACCCGATTATCTGCACCTGATCTTGCCAATCCTCCTCTGGAATTCCCTCTTTCTGGTTTACCATTCTCTCAATAACACTACCTTCTCTCAAGAGATAATCTGGCAGTAGCAATTCTGTATAGTCTGCGATTTTCTGAAACATCATAGGTAAGATATCCGAAAGTGCGTTACATTGAGTAATGAGAAGATACTTGAACAAATCATCATCCATATTATTTTTCTTCAATGCATATACCTTTTCCATTTCAATACCTTCTATATCCAAGCGAAGCGCCTCTGACATGATTTGAGGTCTAAAACTACCCGTCTCATCTGTAAAAATACGCACATGACTTGGTAAGTATCCATTTACCTCCATGAATCTAAGAGCAATAAATCTATTAAACCAAGTATATGCAACTTCCTCCATCACTTGAGTAAAACTAGACTCCTTAATTTTCCCAATCAGAGCCTGACGCTGTTTTTTTTCTATATCCGATAACAATACTCCATTGATACTCTCTAATTTTGGATTGAAATCTTTTCCATCTTCTATTCCATAATAAAGAGCTTTTTGCGATACTTTCTCTATAAGTTCTCTTCTAGCCCATACCGCATATTTTTTTATCGCATTCTTATCCATCATGTGTATCTCCTTTAGTTGGTTATCTGGATACCTTCGCTACCCTGTAAATACTGTTTCATCTGTTTGCGGATATTCTCAACATAGGCATCTATATCCTCTTCCGTCTTCAGCACACGTGCTGGGAACATCTGCTGCCTTGCTACCTTCTTGATAATCACCTTTTTCGGCGGAGTTTTTTCTCCTTCATCTGTTTGTTTAGCAGGCTTTTCTTCTTTTGGCTTCATCACCGCTTCAATTTTCAAGGTTGCCTGGTCCTTATAGTTCCACATAGGCACCGATAATCCATCCAGAAGCGCTAAGCTATTCTCTTCAACAATTATTTTTTTCTTTTGTTCGAAAAACTCATCTGCACTCTTAGAAATACTCTTTGTTTCTTCATTCACAGAGGCATTTTTGTGAATATCTTCTAAACACGAACGAACTATTTCAAGAATATCGGTTCTCTTCTTTTCAAGCATTGCATCATGTGATTCCTTAACAATGCTCTGTAATTCATTAAGCTCCGGAATACGCTTATAATCATATTCTTTACCATCTACAACATAAGTGATAAGTCTCATCTGATTAAGCGCATGTTCCACTTTCTCATCTTGACCAATATAATCCAAATCATTTTTAAGACTATCTACAAAATTTATTGCGTTATCAAATATAGAAACCTGTGTCTTAAAGAAACTTTCAACATTCTTCAAGTGATCTTGCATGTTATAAAGCGAATCCTCACTCGCTATCAATTTATCTATCAACGCAATATTGTCACTTTTCTGGGATAATAAGTCATTAACAACCTTTATTGCATCGCAAACTGCTGGATAATCAGGATATTTATGATTATCATATTCAGAACACAAATCATTGTAGTGAGTTTCTAGCTTCTCAAACTCCTCAATAACAAATGCAATAAGTCCATCTTCATCTGCAGGTACATCCATAACATCAAGATAGTCTCTAAGAAACTCTCTTGCTTCCTTCACTTTTGTCGGACTTACAACATGGCGTTTTGTAATCTCAGTCTTTCCTACCTCGCTCTTTTTACGAAGCATATCAGGAAGTCTTGAATCATTTGGTTGAATTGTCATTCCACTATATTTAATAGTGACCTTCTGTTCATAGATAAGCATTGCAACAACAGATGCAATATCAATTTCTCTCCATCCACTAGGAATGCCCTGATATCTCGCTTGAATATCTGACATTTTTGTTGTAATATGTTTCATATCCTGCATTTCAAGATACTCTTCAATCTTGCGTGCTGCGCTACTATTTGTATGTAACCCAGCCATATAGTTTTCCTTACCTGTCAATATGGCTACAATATCAGAATCATCGTTTGCATTTTCACCTATTAACTCTAAGTCGTAATAAACATGAGTAACGAGATACTCCAGAGCCTGATCTAGTTTGCTTTTTGCATCTCCTCCCTTTATCTCAATATGCTCACCATCTACATAAAAATCTGCTGTCTCAATTGCCTTTTTTATTGCATCAAGGGCTTCGCTCTCATACTTAGTAGCTTCATCCTGCTGGTTGCGGATAATATCCTGAACCGACTTTGGAAGCTGTGCCACGTTCCTCGTCTTTACATACTTCCTAATCTTAAGGGCATTCTCAATAAGTTCGTAGTATTTGCCATCTCCAAGAACAACTATTGCTTGTCCCTTGGAGTTAGTCTGTAATTTAAGCTCATTTTTTTCTGTGTCATCAGTTGCAATAGAATAAATTTGCAGCTTCATCCCGCCGGCAACAGAACCGTTTGCCTGGCCATCCACATACTGATCATATGGGAAATCATAAATCTTATAACGGTATTTCTTCTTATCGTAGATATCTCCAAAGACTAGGTGCCCAATTCTTTCTATAATCTGAGCAGTATCTACAGATGTATCTTTTATTTCTCTTGCAATATCTTGCTCTTCATCTGTAAGGAAATTGTATGTGTTGCCAGCTCTTCCTATGTAATTTTGACTAAGAAGTCTGTCCAAAGATTCGCGAATCTGCTCTTTCATTTTTATCTTATCAAGATTAATACTATCAGCCATAAGAATAGCGATAGCATCAAGAGTAGATTTTATATCTGAATCCACGTAGCGAATTAAATAAAGGAGTTTCAACACCGCTACATCCTGCTGTTTAATACCTCTATCTTCGTCAGCAGCATTTTGGCAACGTTCTATTACACGCCTTATAGTTCCATCAAGGGATGTATGAACCGTATCATAAAACAGATAAAATGGTGCCAATGCATATTCATCTTTATTCTTTAGTTTTTGAGCAACCTCTTGAAATCCTGAAAGCATTGTCCTCTCGTTACCTGTTTGATGTTTACCGGCATTTCCATGCTTTCTTATCTCACTAAAAACTTTTTGAAGTAAAATAAACTGATAAGGCACGAATGGAAAGTCTCTTGCAAACTCTTGTGGAGACTCATATCCTCTAATGTCTAAAAGTGCATCGTCTTTATTAAACTTGAGAAGATTTCTAAGGACAGTCTCGTTCTCCTCATATATATTTGACAGTTTTTTTTCTGCATCCTGCGTCTTTGAAAGTATCCTTTTTTGAATTACTTCATCCGCTGATGTAGACGACAATGGCAGACGTATTTTAAAACGAGCTTGTATTCGCGAGAACTCATCCGTTCGTGTTTTAATGATTTCGTCAAGGGCCTCCTGTCCGGTACACATAACCCACACTTTGCCTTCACATTTACTACCAATCTCTTCAATGACAGACTGTAAATTCAACAGATGGTCCGTGGTTGCACCAACATACTGTCCAACCTCATCTATCATAAACAACAATCTGTAATTATCAGGCTTTGTATTAACATAGTCATGAATCTCTGACACTAACTGAGCAATGCTTGTCTCGACTGTTTCTGTACCGTTAAACCAGTTACGTGCAGCCTCTTCGCTCATTCCAAGCACACGCTTTAAAGTTTCTACAACATCATCCTCAAAGAAAGCAAATGATTCTCTTGTATTAATCCAACTATCCCCATTGATTTCTGCAAATACTCTGCGGAATTCGTCCGTCTTTCCCTTCTTATCGACGAACTGCTCCAGCTTTGCCACCTTAAGATCTTCACCATAGAATCCAAGATGGTTATAAAACATCTTTGCAAACACCCTAAGAACCGCCGTTGCATCCTTATTGATTGATCCCTCAATATCAATATTAAAAAGAATCGCATCCGTATCACCCTTTGTTGCTTTATCGATTAGCATAAAGGTAGCCGGATCATCCTCAAACTTACTACGGAATCTCTCAACCGTTTTGATTCCTTGCACTTCTTTATTTTCAAGGATATATGAAAGTATTTTCAGGAAGTGAGATTTACCACTTCCAACGAAACCGGATATCCATACTCCAATGTCATTTGTCTTTATATCAAAAGCATCACTGTAATTGTTAAACAGAGTAACAAAATGCTTTTTCAATTCCTTTGTTACAACGTATTCGTCCAATTCCTGAATAAGAACACGCTCAGTTTCCTGCTCAACCTGTACAACACCGTTAATTGTTCTATTGATGTCATCCTTAAACATCTGCTCAATTCTCATTACAGTTTTTCCTCCATTCCGATTATATTAAACGCTCTATAATACCCCTTTTTAGGCAACATACTAAACAACTGAACTTCTCTTCCGTCAAAGGTTCCCGGATAAAGCACCACTATCGGAATTTTTCCGGAATCCTGTGGTTGTATTGCATTCAGCACATCATGAGACCTAATAAACGGAAAAGCTTCTCCAACGCCATTTATCAAAAGTACATCTCCTTCTGAAAAACCATCCTTACATATTTCCTGTACAAAGTTTTTTGCCGACGCAGTTCTTCCCTGGAGATTTTTTAGTATAAACTCAGGACCCTTGCTTTTTTCCAGTCCGGGAATTTTATCTATCAATCTATTATCCGTACATAATTTGAGAAATATCTCATACAGATTCTTTACCTTAACATTGCATTCTAAATCTTGGTCTTCAATAAGCTGCTCAACAAAATACCTAACTGCCATTTCATCCTTCGGGTCATAACAAAAAATATGTATATTAACTTCATTGCTGAGCCCATTTCCCTTGAGGAAATCTTCATCTTGTATTCTTGTTTTTAACTTATCAAGTCTTTTTAAAATTTCGCTCATCAATATCTCCTAATAAAAACAATTAAATGCAGGTAATGCAACTTCATCGCCGCTTGCTCTAATCGCATTTTCAACCTCTGAACATATCATCACCGGATTAAGCTTTGTTGCCCTTGGTCCGTCAATATATTCATTCTCCACAAGAATTCTGTTGAGTACCTGTTTTATTTTATCCACTGTAGACTCGCTCCACGCTGCCACCTCATCATCCTGCTCTTGTATCCTCATAAAGAAAACATTCAGATTGATTCGGCCATAAGAGAAATCCTGTTCTCTATATTTGTTCCCAATCACTGTAATCATATAATCCCAAACTAGCCTATATTGTTTCATCATTGCATACAGGCAAGCCTGTTTTGCAACATCAATCGGGCTATGAGCTATAACATTTACAAGATTATCGTCATCAAGTTTTTTTAATCTTTTCATGCACACTTTAGCTATATTCTTTATTGTCTTTTCTGTGGGAAACTGAAACAGATTATCTTCTATAATTCTATTAACAATCTCGTCATCAGATAGTTCTTCATCCACCATAAGCTTTGCCACGATTTTTGTTTCATAGAACAAAAATTGCTCTCTGGTAAGGCTGCCGCTTCCACTGTATGGAGAGTCATATTTAAATCTTGTCATTTATCTTTTCTCTCCATTTTCATCTTTTTCAAAGCTTACAATATCTCCAATGTCACATTTCAAGTAATCACAAATTTTTTGAAGAACTTCCATTGAAACATTTTCGCCTTTGCCCATTTTAGCTATAGTTGCAGAGCTAATATTAAGATTTGCTGACAAATCACTTTTTTGCATTTTCTTGTCAATTAATAATTTCCATAAACCATTGTATGAGACCGCCATATTTTCCCTCACTAAATGTTATTAAAATGTTTAACAATCAATAAACTATCCAAGAAAAATTATAACATTTTCACAGACCACAGTCATTATTTTTCTTTAGAAATCTAAAGAAATTTTTTAACCATAAGGAAATGAAATAATTCATTACATCGGTTTAGGTTCGACTGTTTTACATTTTTTTACCGGTTTAAGGATTACGGTTTCAAATATTTACAGGCTATTCAATTAACAATACGCAACCTAGCCAAAAATCTCGGAACTTTACATCTTCCGAGATTTTTGTTAAAGGTGGTAACTAAATATGAACGAATGGTATCTGTAACCATTATCTATTATTCTACGAACACGCAACCAGTGAAAAATCAAACAATTCCCCAAGGGTGCATCCTATCGGTGTCGGCTCCATAGCTTCTTTTATCTTCTTTAAGGTCGTGCTGAATTTTTCTTCATCTCTGAATATATTTAGCAATTCCGCAGTGTTTCTGGCATCATCCAACGCATCATGCGCACGCCCTTTAAAATCGATTCCCGCCATTTCAAGCGCCTTCTTTAACGATACCTGGCGCTCAAATCCCAGGTTGCTGTCAAACTCTTTTTGAAAATCCGACCACTTGTTGTCCAAAAGTGTTTTTTCATCTTCCGAAGCTTCATATCCCTTCAAGATCATTTCGCCTTTTATCTGATTATAATCCGTATCGCTCCACGCGTAGATTGTCACATCATCGCCTGTTCCGAGACACCAATTTGTAAACATTTTAAGCGCCTCATTAAACTTTGGCGCATTGGCAACCATGTCATCAGTGATTCCCGTAAGATTTGATATTTTCTTTTCTATAACATCGTTATACTCCGGCTTAACATAGGTCCTGAATGATGCTATTTCCTGTAAGTTGTCATCCAGCATAACTGCGCCTATTTCTATTGTTTCCATCCTTGATATTCTTTTTGCTTCATTGTTTTTCTTAACATTATTCATTTCCAAATCAACGACGATATGTTTCATACTTTATCTCCTCTTCCCATCCAAATTTTCAAACGCTATGCTTCCCAATATTGCTATTACTATAATAAATACTATAAACATATCATTTTCCTCCTTATCATAGCTCTATCCCTGTATCATATGATCGCAGGCATTGAATATTACCGCAAATGCTATCACGACAATTGCTATGATTACCAATCCCACTATTGCATCGACCCTTTGCTCCGTCACGCTTACATCGCCGCAGGCCTTTCTTACTTGCTTCCACAATATACAACATACTATTATCCAAAATATCAGTGAAATCATTTTTTCGGTCCTCTTTTGCTTGCCTTATCTCGGCTTTCTGTCAAGTTCCTTTACTATTACATTAAGTATGAATGCGAATACCACTACGCCTATTATAAAATTCATCATATCCACCGCCTCCTTTGTTTCTATATCTTTATTCTACTCGGGCGGCGTCCTATAATTTGGACAACAAAAAACCTGCGCTTTCACGCAGGCTTGTTAACTATTTATATTATAAAATATTCATATTTCGCAAGATTCTTTTGGCTATGCTAATCTTCGGGAATCATGTCCACAGGAAGTTCGGAGATTATTAATGCATCTTCCTTAGACATCCCCCTAGCAATGCAGGTTTTGTACACTTCCAGCTTTGTTTCTAACTTGCCCTGTTCAAAGCCTTGTTCAAGGCCCTTTTCCAATCCACTATTAAAGCTTTCTTCTTTAATCATTTCTCTATAGCCGCGTTCTATTTCTTCTTTGCTGCCAAATAACATATCCGTAACCTCCAACTCGTGCTGCGAAAGATATTTTTCCAGATATCCACACTCTTTGCAAATTCGAATAGTTTGCATTATTCTTGTTGTCTGTTTCTCCAACAAAAATAGATTTTCGAGTTTCTTCTGTCTTAGTATTTTCTGTCATACTCGTCCTTTCCTTGATTATAAACCAAAAATAAGGCTTAAATCAACATCATATTTTGTTTTTATTTTTGCGTAAATTCGCCGATTCGGCATTCTTTACGAAAGCATTTCTGCTTTTTTGATTATTGGGTTTTGCAATTAATACAAAACCTTTTTTAGATTTGATTTAACGCTAATATATCAGGATTTTTCAAGATATGCAAGCAATTTTTCCGGATTATATGCTGTTTTGACGTACTATTTTTATACAATATCGCAAAAACCTGCGCTTTACGGTTAATAATTTTTAATGCACAATTTGCATACTCTACCGCCATTACTCTTTTTTGTACTTACCAATATAGTATAATAATTCAATTTAAGATTGTATTACTTGCTGAATATAGGCTTTTCACTTTATCTTTTAAATATTAGTCAGATTTGCTTTATAACCAAAAATCTCGGAAATTTACATTTTCCGAGATTTTTGTTAAAGGTGGTAACTAAATATGAACGAATGGTATCTGTAACCATTATCTATTATTTTACGAACACGCAACCACTGAAAAATCAAACAATTCTCCAAGGGTGCATCCTATCGGTGTCGGCTCCATAGCTTCTTTATCTCCTCTTCCCATCCAAATTTTCAAATGCTATGCTTCCCAATATTGCTATTACTATTTTTCATTTGGTAACAATTGTGAACGAGCCTCGTTCACAATATCCGAAAACATGCGATATACTTTGCTCTTTCTTTACCTTCAAGCACTTCTTCATCGATACACTTTCCTATATACCAATTCCTAAGAACCAGAGTTGCATCAACAGTCTGACATGCAAACTGTCTTGCCTTATCTTGGCTTTCTATATCTTTCATAAAAAAGAAAGTCCTATAATTTGGACTTTCTTTATTGCTGTGAGTTATTTAATTGTAATTTTAAAGTCTTGATAAGTATTTGTCATAATCACTTTCCGGAATTCCCAAAGTTTCCATTGCTTTTTCAGCTGACACTTTTAGGCTCTTCATCACATTTCTAACCAGCACAAGGCGTTCTTGATCTTTACCCTGCTCAATACCACGTTCAAAGCCTTCTTTCTCGGCTTCCTGTTTCATGATTATTTCTTCTTCCCATTTCTGCATATATAACACACCCACTTTCTCGCTCGCCTTAACCTGTCCGACCCTGTCTACAATCTTTTCCAGGTTTGGCGCAGAATCTGTTGTCTTATCTATGTCCTCATTATATTCGATAAACTTCATAAGTGCAATAAATAAGCGCACGCCTGTTATTTTTTCTCTTCATTTGGCCTAAGACTTCATCTCCGTCAAAGTTTTAGGCTTTTTATATCAAGCTATCATCATACAAACCTTTTTCCTGAAGCATCTGCAACGATTTAATCATATATGCATATGCCATGGGGTTTGTATTTCGGATACTGCTGATTTTCTTTATTCCTTTAATACTTAATTGTATGTTTCTATACGTTTCGGAATCAAGTATTCGTTCATAAGCCTGATTAGTTAGTATGCATGTTGCAAGATACATCACCTCACTTGCACAAACTCCTGCATTCTCTCCGTTTATCCTTCCAACAAAAATATGGCCTTGAATAGAGCCAATTCCTGTAGAAAAGTATTTGTATTCCGCAGGGCTGACGCTCCCCCTACCCATAATACAGATACAGCTATTAATTGCATCTTTCAAACACTCTTCCTCGCTAATATCAAGTCCTCGATATCCGCGTTCTATTGCAGATATCCGGCTGTATACTTCCTTCACTGTTGAATAATCATCCATCTCCTGTATCAATGTCCAACAATCAAACATCTGCTTTATAATTTCCAATTCCTTATCCACTCCAAATGGAATTCCCGTTGTGTGCGGTGCAAAGGCTGTCAGCTTATCTCCAAGTATACTATTCTTATCCGGCACAAGCACTGTCAAATCTTCTCCATCGCTTATCAAAAGATTGCTTCGAATAGCTTTTTCATTAACAATCGGATAAGGATTATCCTCATAAACAACGTCCAACAGGATATTTATTTCTTTTCCACTTCTCGGTGACTGAAAACGAAATCTAAAGTGACGTTTCTCAATATCGTTTAGTCCATTTCGTTTATGCTCATCTACACTAACAAAAGGAAATACCCTCCCGGCTTTTTCAATATATCCGTCTACATCAGTTCCATGACTGACTATGATATCTATATCGGTACTCAATCTCCGCGGATTGTCCAACATCAACATAAGTGACGTTCCGCCTTTGAATATAAACGGCATGCCCACACTTCGGATAGCCTCTAAAAGCCCAAACGCAAATATCGTTCTTTCCAAAATAGATGGGTCAGCGCCTGTTCTGTTTCTCAGTTCTGTAATATGTTCGGCAGTATAATTCTCACGTGCCAGCAATTTCTATTCTCCCTTCAAGATAGTTCTTTATATTTGCATATTTATTTCTTCTTCTTGCATATCGAAGCATCCTTTTTTTGTCCAATAAAAAGCTCTTTTCAGCCTGTTCAACAACTTCAGGATACTCTGCCATACTGTATGACGCCGAAATCAACTTATCGGCATACATATCTACCAACATTTTTTCTAATGTAATCTCATGCGGCTCCGCCATCCTCAACGGAGCTTCCGATATCATATCCGTAACTATGATATTTTTCCCGGTCCAATATAAATCCAAGTCCTCTTTTCGAGGTTTATACAATACATCAACATACCCCTCCTCTTGAAGATATCTAAAAATAAATTTACTACTTTCTTTTTCAACTTGAACAAATATCGTATTCTGCGCAATGAGGTGATTTAAAAAGTCATTCATCAAGGCTGTTTCAAACACAGTAAATGTAACATGCGGGAATTTACCGGAGAGATCAGTAAGAAGTTTATGCGCCATGTCCGAATAGTACGGTTTATACTCTTTGAGCATTTCGCCTTGTGGCAAAGAATAAGCATCATAGCCGCTCCGATACAGTTTTCCCTCGCGTATCATGCAACTAATCATCCAATGATATGAGTTATGAGCCAAATCCGGTTTTATGCGCTTTAGAATAGCAATTAATTCTTTATGTGAGTACGTTTTATTTTCTTTGAGATTTTTAATAAGACTTTCATAGTATTGCATTTATATCACCCCTTTATATCAAAAAGCATATCGGCAATTTATAAATTATTTGCCGATATTTAGTATAAAGTATAATATAAATCGTGTCAATGCATATTGGCAATAATTTATTTATTTGCCGATATGCATACCAATTTCATATCTATCCAAATCTTTATTAAATTGTCTCTCCAAGCGAAAAATGGCCGAATCGGCCTGATGCACTAGTGCATTCGATGTATGTCAGTATAGCATTTTCTTTGATTATGCGCAACTTTATTTTTGCTTATTTTTTGATTATGCGCAGGTTTGAAAATAACGTTTTTTTGATTATGCGCATATAAAAAGCCGCATATGCGGCTTTTTCCTTTGTTTATTTACTTTTCGAATTTTGCTTTTTTAAATGTCATCGCCACTCCCGCGCCTGCTGCCGCACTTAGACTCACATAAGCCCAAAGCCCGCTGCTGTCGCCGGTTTGCGGCGTTGTGCTTGCAGACACATCATTCGCATCTGCATTATCTTGCGTTTCGGACAAAGAAGGCACTGCCTCCCATTGTGCGTATAAAGTCAAACCGCCTTCTGCTTGGACACCCGTTATTTCCGCGCCATCCAAGTAACTTTCTCCGCTACCGTCTGCCTTTGTATTCCATGAAAGGAATCTGTAGCCTTCTTTTTCATAGGCATTTGGCGGAAGTGTGATTGTTCCGTAGTTCTCGCCACTACTATTCCATACATATGCATCGTACATAGTGCCCACGCCGCCGTTTGGGTTAAATACTATCTTGTTGGACCATTTATGTAAAGCATCTTCGCAAGAAAATGTTCCTATCTCCCCACCGCTTCTGACGAAATTACCGGCATAAACACTTACATCCGCTTGTCCGGCTTCGTTTGTATTTCCTACTATACTACCTCCGTATAAGTAAAAAGTAGAAAAAACAACCACTCCATATCCGTAATATTCAGAGGTATTAGCAGTTATTGTTCCTCCGTACATTCTAAATATTCCTCCCTGAATACTTACACCCAATCCATCATTGCCTTTATTATCGGATATTATTCCTCCATACATATTAAACGTTCCATTCGTACGTACCCCGCCTCCGACATAATGCATATCACGCTGACCGTTTTGACTTATAGCACCGGAATACATGTTAAATGTGCCCTCCGCATCTACCAGCACGCCCACATAGCTTTCGCTAATTGTTCCGCCATACATATTTACCGTCCCCTGCGAAATAAACAAAGCTTGTTCCGCGTTACTTGTATCTGATGTTTTTATAAGCCCTCCGCTTGTGTCTAAAATATTAAAGACTGCTCCTACATGGAATATTTTAATACCGCTATCTTGGCTTATTGTAACAGTCTTTCCGTTCAAGCAAAGATTTATACACCCAACATCTAATATTTCGGTATTTTCCGTCACTGTTATATCCTGAGATAAATAATAATCACCCGGCTGACTGGGTAGCCTATCTGATTCATCCCATTTTTGAAAAGCAATACTATGCTCTTCTCCATCTGCATCCGTATATGTGCCAAAGCGCCAATCGTCTCCATCTTCTCCATCAAGAAGCACTTTATACGGATTTTGCTCTTCTTCCGCCTTTACGGGCTTTGCCGCAAGTGGAATGCTGCATGCAAGCAATACTGCTGCTATCACAAATATGCTGATTATCTTTTTAATTTTTTTATCCATAAAAACCTCCCGAGATTCACCTCTATGTCATTATTATACACCCCTGACTTGCTTGTTGGGAGTGAAAAAAGCCGCATATGCGGCTTTTTCCTTTGTTTATTTACTTTTCGAATTTTGCTTTTTTAACTATCAACGCCACTCCCGCGCCTGCTGCCGCACTTAAACTTACATAAGCCCAAAGCCCGCTGCTATCGCCGGTTTGAGGCGTTGTGCTTGCGCCAAGGTTGTTTGCATTGCTGTCCGCAGATCCATTCGTTCCGCCCAAGGCCGGAAAATCTTCCCACTGGGCATAAAGTGTCATATTGCCGCCCGCATCGGCTCCGGTAAAGACGGCTCCATCCGCAAAGCTTACTCCGCTGCCATCCGCCTTGGTGTTCCACGAAAGGAATCTTTGGCCTTCCTTTTCATATGCATTTGGCGGAAGCGTTATGCTTCCCGATTCCCCGGAAACATCCTGCCAAACATATGCATCATACATAGTGCCCACGCCACCGTTTGGGTTGAATTCGATCTTATTGGACCATCTGTACACACTTCTTCTACTGTACCCGAATACTCCTATCTCTCCTCCGCTTCTTACAAAGTTACTGCCTCGTACATGTACATCTCTTTGCCTGCTGCCACTTGTATTTCCTACTATGCTACCTCCATATAAATAAAAATCGCCCTCAGAAATCACTCCACAATTGCTGTTATCGGATATCGTGCCGCCATACATATTAAGTGTCCCCCAATTACTCACCCCGGCTTTTTCTCCGGTACCCATGTGCCCATTTTGGCTTATGGAACCGCCATACATGTTGAATGTTCCCTCCTTATTTACCTTCACACCTGTAGGACCGTTGGTAATTGTACCACCATACAAGTTTACTGTTCCGCTTCCGACACACAAAACATTTTTTATAGAACTATTATCCGACAATCTTATTGTCCCTCCGACTGTGTCATAAATATTCAAGATTGCATTTTCATTTTCCAAAAAAATTCCTGCTTCGGCCGAACTGTTATTATCTATTGTAATAGTATTTCCGTTTAGACAGAGATTTATGCATGCATCACTATAAAGACGAACATTACTCAACACTACATCACCCATCAAATAATAATTACCTGACCCAGTAGGTATTTCATCTTGTAAGCTCCATGGTTGAAACTCTATACTGTGCTCCACTCCGTCCATGTCGGTGTATACACCTGTCGATCCATACATAACCATTTGGTATGCTTGCGTCTGCGCCTTTACCGGCGCAGCCGTTATAAACATGCCGCTTGCAAGTACTACTGCTGCAATTGCCACTGTACTGATTAGTTTCTTAAATGTCTTGCCCATAAAAACCTCCCTTGCTTTTACAACTAAAACAATTCTCTTTCGAATATTTTATCACTTAACAAAAAATCAAACAAATCTATATCTTCATCCGCATCGAATGCAAATCGAAAATTTTCAAAAACCTTTGATTTTTTACGATTATAATCAGCACCACCCGTCTAACGGGTGGTATACTAACAAAAACCTGCGCTTTCACGCAGGTTTTTTAACTATTTTTATTATAAAATATTCTTATTTCGCAAGATTCTTTTGGCTATGTTAGTCCTCGGGAATCATGTCCGCAGGGAGTTCGGAGATTTTTAGTGCCATCTCTTTTGTCATACCTTCTGCTATACAATTTTTATATGTTTTTTGCATACGGTCCAAGTTGCCTTGTTCCATTCCGCTATTAAAGCTTTCTTCTTTAATCATTTCTCTATAGCCGCGTTCTATTTCTTCTTTGCTGCCAAATAACATATCCGTAACCTCCAATTCGTGCTGCGAAAGATATTTTTCCAGATATCCACACTCTTTGCAAATTCGAATATTTTGCATTATTCTTGTTGTCTGTTTCTCCAACAAAAATAGATTTTCGAGTTTCTTCTGTCTTAGTATTTTCTGTCATACTCGTCCTTTCCTTGATTATAAACCAAAAATAAGGCTTAAATCAACATCATATTTTGTTTTTATTTTTGCGTAAATTCGCCGATTCGGCATTCTTTACGAAAGCATTTCTGCTTTTTGATTATTGGGTTTTGCAATTAACGCAAAAACCTGCGCTTTCACTAACTAAAAAGCCTGTGCAAACGCACAGGCTTTTACAGATTCAATGATAATAATGAATCTTAGGCAAATAATATTATTATTTGCTATGATATTTGGCTTTGTGATTGGCAAGTGTTGTTCCTGCTTTACTTTTTGCTGTTTTGCTAGAAACATTCTTCGCAAGAGTTTTTGCTGCCTTGCCGACTTTGCCGCCATGATGAACAGCCATATGTAAAACCTCCCTTCGCAAGTTCTCCTTGCCAAAAGAAAATCCATTTGATATTATGATTTTGTGCTAAACGTCAAGGATTATTCTTTGACAAGGGAAAGTTGGAGATTGTTCTCCAGCTTTTTCTATATTAAGCATTAAAGCCTATATTCTAATATTTTTCGCCTCTTTCAGCTTATTTTTAATGTATTTATTCAAACCTTCCTCTGTTGAAACCCCATACTCCTTATCTACTGAAATAAAATACTTCTTTATAGTATTTTTTGAAAGCACCTCATTTGAACGAATGTCCCAATCATACCCCTTTCTGGCATCTAACCAAGGCTCCTCGAAATGTGTAATTTTTTCTAGTGTTTTTCCGCCATACATTCCAAAAGTATTTATAACCAAATCAATTACTTTCTTTTCGCTATCCTCTAGTTCATCCCCTTTTCCGTCTAAAATTGCAAATCTGGCATCATCAATAGGGTCGTATTTAAAATCTTTAAAAAGATTATATACTTTTGGGAAAACCGGGCCATGAATCCATGCCTGACAGTCTTCACTAAACATTGGTCTTTTATACAATGCCAAGTTTATTCCCTGAATAAAATAAAGCAATTTTTGCAACATAAGAGGAGTAACCTCATTTAGCTCACTAAACAAATACGCAATTACTTTTAGCATATTATCCGATACCGAAAATAAGCTTTCAATATCTTCCACAGCACGTAGAGCCTTATTATATGCTGAATCTGTTAGTTTGTTTCTGTTTTTCTGTAGTCTCTGTTTCATTTCTTTCGGAGATGAAAGCGTTAATTTAATAATATCTGAATACTCTTTAGAAGGAATTTGGCCTTCTAAATATCTAGGTATTGTTATTTCTCCAAAACCTAGTGATAAAGACATCGGGGCTTTCCCTAATTTATATATCTTCATCAATTTCTCAATTTCCTCGATTGATACCAAAGATTCCTCTTTCCTATATTGTTTATCAACCTCCAAAACATTATAGTCAAGCAAACCCGGAATACTCATTTCTTCGCCGCACGTTTCGCAAATAGCTACCGTGATATCAAACGAATACTCTTTATCCTTTATTGTTTTTGTAATTGTTTTCTTTTGCAAGACATACTTTGTGTCTTTCCTGCAGTTAATGCAAAAATCCATTCTTTCTTTTGTCGCCATAATCCCAAACCTCCAAAATCACAACATCCTATCCAAAATAATACGTAAGCGGAAATTTTTGTTCGTGAAAAGAAATCACAAACACATATGAATTATCCACCTTGTTAAATTTAATGTATAAAGATACATTCTTTTCCTCAGTTCCGTTACGTTCTAATAATTTAACATCTTTACCAAACACATACAATTTTTCATGTTCTTTTCCAACATGATCATTATCTTTTATTTCTGAAAAGTTCAAGACTGTAAGGCTTAATATAATTTCTTTTGCTTTAGCCTCATCAATAACATAATCTAGAAAAAGATTTATATTATCTTGCCTTTTTGCATTCCTAGCAATCTGATATCTATTATTTTTAACGGCTTCTTTCACCTCCGAAAGATACTGTATTATGTCTGTTTTACTTATGTTCAATAATTCATCCTCCGAAGAAATAATGATTGTATTTTTATTTTTTTCTATCATCATTGTAATCAAATGATAGCATTTTGTCAATATGCCATCATTAGTCTTTTACATTTTTCTACTTCGCCTCCTTATTCTTCTTTGTTACCCTAATATTAACTCAAATGGTGTCCAATAAATGGCACAGAAAAACCTGCGCTTTCACGCAGGTTTATTAACTATTTGTTATTTACTTTTCTGTATTTACTTTCTTATTAAGCATCAACGCCATTCCTGTGCCTGCTGCCGCGCCTAAGCTTACATAAGCCCAAAGTCCGCTGCTATCGCCGGTTTGCGGTGTTGTGCTTTCAGCTATGTCGTTTGCCAAACTGTCCGCGGATCCATTCGTTCCACCCAAGGCCGGAAAATCTTCCCACTGGGCATAAAGTGTCATATCGCCGCCCGCATCGGCTCCGGTAAATTCGGCTCCATCCGCAAAGCTTACTCCGCTGCCGTCGTTTGGGTTGAATTCGATCTTATTGGACCATCTACGCCAATTGTTGGAACTGTATTCTAATACACCTATTTCTCCTCCGCTTCTTACAAAGTTACTGCTTCGTACATGTACATCTTTTCTTCGGCTAAAAGTTGCATAAAACCGTCCTCTTAGCCGAAGTTTATGCTATTTTCGCAGTCTGCAACTTGCTTCCTTCGGCTAAAACTTGCATAAAACTGCCCTCTTAGCCGAAGTTTATGCTATCTTTGCAGTCCGCAACTTGCTTTCTTCGGCTAAAACATGCATAAAACCATCCTCTTAGCCGAAATTTATGCTATTTTCGCAGTCTGCAACTTGCTTCCTTCGGCTAAAACATGCATAGAACTGCCCTCTTAGCCGAAATTTATGCTATTTTCGCAGTCCACAACAAAAAAGCCGCCATACGGCGGCTTTTCCTTTATTTCAGTTTTTCCATTACCATATCAAACACCTTATCTGCGCGCTTTACGTAGGTTGCCAACATTTCTTCCGCGCGGCCGTTCAACTCTACAGCTTTGTCGCGGTCTTTAAGACCTTTGGTGTTTATGAACACATTTAAGCTTACGGCTTTTAGGGCCGCGCTAAGCAAAGCTGCTGCGGCGCCCGCATCGCTTACTGCAAGGACGCTTCCCTTTTCGGCCATGACTTCTACTATCTCGATGGCTCTGCAGCATTTTTCCATTATTTCAAGGGGTACGCTGCATGCATTTACGGATTCGCGCTCCAGCACTTCTTCCTTATAAGCTTGTTCTTCAGGTGTATCCTTTGGCAGTGAATATGCCTTTGCCAGTGGCTCGAAGCTTTTTGCGTCTTCGTCCATAAGCCGGAGGAAATCTTCCTGCAGCTTGTCGCACTCTTGCATCAAAGCTTTTATCTCGTCTTCAACCTCGGCATACTTTTTCTTGCCTACTGTGAGGCTTCCAACCATATTGCCCAGGGCCGTGCCCACTGCTGCCACAAGGGCGCTTGCTCCGCCGCCGCCGGGAACCGGTGCTTTGGATGCCAGTAGCTCTATAAATTCTTTATTAGTAATATTCTTAAATTCCATTAGAACAATCCCGATATCTTTCCTGTGCTGTCTACATCAATCTTCTCCGCTGCAGGTACTTTCGGCAAGCCCGGCATTGTCATAATATCGCCGGTTAATGCTACGATAAATCCTGCGCCCGCGGAAACTTTAAGATTGCGTACCGTTACAGTAAATCCTGTCGGTGCGCCAAGCAATGACGCATCGTCCGACAAGCTGTACTGTGTTTTTGCAACGCAAATCGGCATCTTGTCAAAGCCAAGTTTTGTAAGGCTTTCGGCCTGTTTCTTGGCCTGCGGTGTAAGAACCACGCCTGCACCGTGATAGATTTTTGTTACGATTGCGTTTAATTTATCTTCAATACTTGTTCCCTCAAGTTCGTATGACTGTGTAAAATCATTTGGCTCTTCGCAAAGTCTTACCACTTCTTGGGCAAGAGCGATGCCGCCTTCGCCGCCTTTTGCCCACACTTCCGAAAGTGCTACGTTTACGCCCAGTTCCTTACATTTAGCTTCCACCAAATCAAGTTCTGCCTTGGTGTCTGTAGGGAATGCGTTGATTGCCACTACGCAAGGAAGTTTGTATACTTTTGTGATGTTTTCCACATGGGCAAGAAGGTTTGGAATACCTTTTTCCAATGCTTCCAAGTTTTCGTTATTTAAGTCTGCCTTTGCCACGCCGCCGTGGTGTTTGAGCGCGCGCACAGTTGCTACCACTACTACCGCATCCGGCTTAAGGCCTGCCATACGACATTTAATATCTAAGAATTTCTCCGCACCAAGGTCTGCACCGAATCCTGCTTCCGTTACTGCGTAATCGCCGAATTTAAGGGCCATTTTTGTTGCCATGATTGAGTTACATCCGTGAGCAATATTTGCAAACGGACCGCCGTGGATAAAGGCCGGTGTGTGCTCAAGTGTCTGCACAAGGTTTGGTTTTAAGGCATCTTTAAGAAGTGCCGCCATTGCACCCTGAGCCTTCAAATCTCTTGCTGTTACAGGCTTTTCGTCTCTTGTGTAACCTACAATTATTCTTGCAAGACGCTCTTTCAAATCATCTATATCAGAAGAAAGGCACAAAATCGCCATGATTTCCGATGCTACGGTGATGTCGTATCCGTCTTCGCGAGGCACGCCGTTTACTCTGCCGCCAAGGCCGTCAGTAATGAAACGAAGCTGACGGTCATTCATGTCCACGCAGCGTTTCCATGTGATTCTTCTTATGTCGATGCCAAGCTCGTTGCCCTGGTGAATGTGGTTATCAAGCATTGCCGCAAGAAGGTTGTTTGCTGCGCCGATGGCATGCATATCTCCCGTAAAATGAAGGTTGATGTCTTCCATCGGTACAACCTGCGCATAACCGCCGCCTGCAGCGCCGCCTTTGATACCAAATACAGGTCCGAGTGACGGCTCACGAAGTGCTACCATTACGTTTTTGCCGATTTTTCTAAGGCCGTCCGCAAGTCCTACGGTTGTGGTTGTTTTTCCCTCTCCCGCAGGTGTCGGTGTAATGGCTGTAACCAAAATAAGTTTGCCGTTTTTTGTATCTGTGTCATTTAAAATGTTATAGTCGATTTTTGCTTTGTATTTGCCGTATTGTTCTACGTAATCATCCGGAATACCCACTTCCTTTGCGATTTCCGTAATAGGAAGCATCTTTACTTCCTGTGCAATTTCGATATCTGTTTTGTAACCCATATTATCCTCCTGTTTACTGTTTTTCCACAACTTCCATTACATCATTTATCATATACAAAGAGCCAAGACACACAACTATCTCGTCATCGCCCTCTGCCTTTGCCTGCTCAATGGCGGCTTGCACGCCTGCTGCCACGCTGTCATAAGCTTTTGCAAGGCCCGCCTGCTTTTCATTTATAAGAGCCGCAAGCTCCTTTTCGTCCATGGCCCTTGGATTGCCCGGCTTTACCGCATATACCTTTTTTGCATATGGCAAGAAAACATCCGCAATCTCGCTAACATCCTTATCCGCCATAACGCCGAAAACAAATCTGCATTTTCTGCCTGCCGCAAACTCCGCCAGACTTTTCATCACAACCCGCATTCCGTGAGAATTGTGAGCGCCGTCCACAATCACCCTTGGATTTTTGCAAATCGGCTGAAAACGGCCTATCCATTTGGCATTTTTTACGCCATCCATCACATTTTGCGGCGATATAATATAACCCTTATCCCTCAAGGCTTCGATTATTTCTATTGCCACGGCGATGTTTCTTAATTGATGCTCCCCAACAAGGCTTGTATGCATGCGGCCGATGCCGGTGTAGACAAACTCGGATCCGTCAAAATCTGCCTTTTCAAGCCTTAATCGTCCGTATTTCGGCCTTTCAGGCGTGATTCCCAACTCCTTGCAGCGTTCTTCAATCACTTCAAAAGCCTCCGGATTGGAATCATCCGCCACCACTTTGGCTCCCGCCTTTATGATTTTCGACTTGGTGCGGGCAATGTCTCTAACCGTGGGTCCCAGCTCCTTTACATGGTCAAATCCTATGGATGTAAGGACGCAGACTTCCGGATTTTTAATGATATTTGTGGAGTCGAACTCGCCGCCCATGCCAACTTCCAGCACCACTATGTCGCATTTTTCTTTGGCAAAATAATAAAATGCAATGGCTGTGTTCAGCTCAAATTCCGTAGGGCAATCCTCCAATTTATCCGCAAAGGACTTTACGTAGGATGTTGCATTGGATAAAGCATCGTCGGTGATTTCTTCGTTATTTATCTGTATTCTTTCGTTAAAACGGCGTATAAAGGGCGATGTAAAAAGCCCCACCTTGTAGCCCGCTTCCTTTAATATAAAGGATGTGACCGCGCACGCCGTACCTTTACCGTTGGTTCCCGCAACATGGACAAAATTAAGCTCATCTTGGGGATTTCCCATAAGGTCCATGAGCTTTGTGATTCGCTCAAGTCCCAGTCGTATTCCGTTCCATCCGGTCTTTTTTATATATTCAAGTGATTCTTCATAGTTCATTGTTTACGGCCTCTTTTTGCGATTTTTCAAAAATCGCGTTCATTTAGATTATACAAAAAATAGCCATAATTTACAACATTGAC
>JAEEGH010008318.1_pt1 | contig 24570 bp, 22 predicted proteins | sample 9134181 | NCBI WGS metagenome assembly JAEEGH01 (sample SAMN16246544, study PRJNA631951) | gut metagenome | biome: gut microbiome; feature: rumen; material: DP-attached | host: Bos | place: Iran: Karaj | collected 2018-10
AGGATGAATCATTCCAGAGCCCTTACTCATGCCGCCAATTGTTACCTTTTTGCCAGACAGCTCAATTTCTACAGCTATTTCTTTATTAACAGTATCAGTTGTCATAATGGCTTTTGATGCGGCAGTTCCTGCCTCAATGCTCTCATCCAAAACAGGAGCCATAGCCTTAACTCCTGACACAAGCTTGTCTACAGGAAGCTGCATACCAATAACACCTGTTGATGCAACAGCAACCGATTCAAATGGTACATTAAGGGCTGCTTCAACTCCTTTTGCTGTAGCCTCACAAGCGTCAAAGCCTTCTTTTCCTGTACATGCATTAGCAATACCAGAATTAATAACTACAGCCTGCATAGGCTTGTCCGATTTGACTATTTTCATATCCCACTGAACGCATGCAGCCTTAACCACATTTGTAGTAAATGTTCCTGCGCTAACACATGGCTCTTTTGAATAAATCATAGCCATGTCAGTGCGCCCCTGATATTTTATTCCTGCAGCTGTACTTGCAGCCATAAATCCTTTTGCAGCTGTAATTCCGCCTTTTATTTCTTTCATAATGTCACTTCCTAACTGTTGAATTTTATTATATTTTCTTCGTTTAAAACAAAATCATATGTGTTGTAATCAACTCTCTCATTCCAACCTTCTGCATGCCAGAACTGATTTCCCACTTGATTTCCCGAGAATGCAACAAGCTGAATTTTATTTATCCCTGCAGCATTTAGTCTATGCATTGCCTCTGTAACCATAGCTTTACCAATACCGTGTTTACGATAATTCTCGTGAACACATACATGATAAAAGCTGCCATGTCTGCCATCATTGCCAACAAGTATTGTGCCAACAATTTTGCCTTCGCATATGGCTACAACAGAAAGACCTTCGTTTCTTTTAAGAAAAGCACAAACGCCTTCTTTCGAGTCATCTAAGCTTCTCATGGCAAATCCATGGATAGTTGTCCAAAGATCATAAACCTCGTCATAATCGGACTCTTCCATTGTCCTGATTTCATACTGCATATGTACGCCTAAATCCAGTGATAAATTAAATTCATTCTTTGTAATCATAAAAACTCCTATGGGAACATTGGTGCAAAATCAAGTCCCATCTTTTCATCTAAACCAAACAATATATTCATATTCTGAACCGCCTGACCAGCAGCTCCTTTTACTAAATTATCTAAAGCTCCCATCATCACTACACGACCTGTTCTCTCATCAATCATGCAGCTTACATCTACAAAATTGCTTCCCTCAACCCATTTCGTTTCAGGGCACTCACCGTAGTTTAAAACACGAACAAAAAACTCATCATCATACATATCATGGTAGGCCTGCATAACATCTTCTTTAGTAGGTAGCTTTCCATCCTTTTTAACAAGCGATGCATATTCTGTAACCAAAATACCTCTATTCATAGGAACTAAATGTGGAGTGAAATTAATCATAATCTCCTGTCCACATGCATATCCAAGCTGCTCTTCAATCTCTGGTGTATGTCTATGAGTTGTAACTCCATATGCCTTTATACTCTCATTTACTTCACAATAAAGATTAGGAAGCTTTGCTCCTCTACCGGCACCTGATGTGCCTGACTTAGCATCTACAATAAGTGTTGTAGGATCAATCAAGCCTGCCTTTACTAATGGATAAGCAGTGAGAATTGAACAGGTTGTATAGCATCCAGGATTTGCTATAAGTCTTGCCCCCTTCTCCTTTTCTCTATTAATCTCACAAAGTCCATATACAGCTTCCTCGATAAACTGTGGGCTCTTGTGTTCTATGCCATACCACTTTTCATAAACTGATACATCCTTAATACGAAAGTCTGCAGACAAATCAATAATTTTGCAATTATTCAATATTTCTTCTGTAAGAACACCAGCCAAATACCCCTGTGGTGTTGCTGTAAAAATAACATCCACCTGCTTAGATAACTCTAAAATATTGTCATCAAGACACTTATCTTCAACCAAAGTAAACATATTTTTATATATAGAAGCAAATCTCTCATCGACATATGATCTAGAGCCGTACCAAACAATCCCAGCCTCCTTGTGACCATATAATAATCTGACAAGCTCTGCTCCCGCATAACCAGTCGCGCCAATAATTCCAACTTTTACCATAATATTTATTCCTTCCGTATTTATGAATTGTCTGAAATCATTGTAGTACTTCACTTTCACAAAGTAAAGTGTTACAGCAGATTTTTATGAATTAAATTTGCATAAATATACATCTATATTTTCATTATTTCAATAGTAAATTTCACTATTTTGATATTTATACTATATTTTTGCATAAATTACCGCTTGAATTATTCACTTTAATGTAGTACAGTATTTTCAGATTTCATTTTTAACAAATGCAAATAATAAATACATTTCATAAAGGAGAACTATTATGGCACAGGAAAAAGTTGTACTTGCTTACTCAGGTGGATTGGACACCACAGCAATCATTCCATGGCTCAAAGAAAACTATGGATACGAAGTAATCTGCTGTTGCATCGATTGTGGACAGGGAGAAGAATTAGATGGTCTTTCAGAAAGAGCAAAAGCATCAGGTGCTTCTAAATTATATATAGAAGATATTGTAGATGATTTCTCTGAAAACTATATCGTACCTTGTGTACAGGCTGGAGCTATTTACGAGAACAAATACCTTCTTGGTACTGCTATGGCTCGCCCTGGCATTGCAAAGAAGCTTGTTGAAATTGCTCGCAAAGAAGGAGCAGTTGCAATTTGCCACGGTGCTACAGGAAAAGGAAATGATCAGATTCGTTTCGAGCTTGGCATCAAAGCTCTTGCTCCAGACATCAAAGTAATTGCCCCATGGCGCAGTGATAAATGGAAGCTCCAATCTCGTCAGGATGAAATTGATTATTGTAAGGCTCACGGAATTAATCTTCCATTCTCTACAGATCAGTCTTACAGCCGTGACAGAAACTTATGGCATATCAGCCATGAAGGTCTCGAGTTAGAAGATCCATCTCAGGAGCCAAATTACGAGCATCTTCTTATGCTTACTACTCCACCTGAGAAGGCACCTGACAAGCCTGAATATGTAACTATGACTTTTGAAAAGGGTGTTCCAACTTCCGTAAATGGAAAGAAAATGAAGGTTGCCGACATTATTAAGGAATTAAATGAAATCGGTGGACGAAACGGAATCGGTATCGTTGATATTGTAGAAAATCGTGTTGTAGGTATGAAATCTCGTGGCGTATATGAGACACCAGGTGGAACTATTCTTATGGAAGCACACGCACAGCTTGAGGAGCTTTGTCTCGACCGCGCGACAATGGAAATGAAAAAAGAAATGGGCAATAAGCTTGCTCAGGTATGCTACGAAGGAAAATGGTTCACACCACTTTGCGATGCAATCCAGGCCTTTGTAAAATCTACTCAAGAATACGTTACAGGCGAAGTTAAATTCAAGCTCTACAAAGGAAACATCATCAAAGCCGGAACAACTTCACCATACTCACTCTATTCTGAATCATTGGCGTCATTTACAACTGGTGACCTCTATGACCACCATGACGCCGAAGGCTTCATCACACTTTGGGGACTCCCACTGAAGGTTCGTGCCATGAAGCTACAAGAAAACCAAAAACAGAAATAATAAAAAACAGCAGCTCAGTTCTCATGGCACGAAGCGGCCGCCCCGTTGGTCTTGGTCCCCATGAGTGCCTATGCACAGTCACGAAATGTTGATTTTCTAAATGCTGCGTGTCACTTTTTTATTGGTGGGTGTTCTTTCTACTTTTTGCACTTCTGCAACCACAGTGTGACTATAAAAGACACACGGGAACAAAATAAATATACTCTTCCAGCACATTCTTAGAGATAATTGTGTGAATTGGAGTGAACTTAGGAAAATATTAAAGCAGGTTTTGAAAGATTTAAGTATGGGCTGCCATGGACGGCAGCCCAAGGTCGACAGTGAAACGGACTGAACTAGAGACCGGTACTTAAATCTACAAAACCTGCTTTTAATTTTCCTTAGTGAACGTAACCTGAAACACAATTATCCTAAGACATGTGTGGAAGAGTATGATAAATACTAAAGGTGTCTTTTCTAGGCACACAGTGGTCTTGAAGTGCAAAATCGATGAAAGGACACCCACAAAAGTTCCACTAGCAGCTTAAGAAAATATAACATTTCGCTCCAATGCTGCATATGCACCCATGGGGACCAAGACCGACGGGGCGGCCGCAACCAAAAATAATGGAACTGTGAATGGTAACTTTATTCTTCAGAATCTAGTGCGGTGTCGATGGCGCTTACAAGTTCCATGGCGCTGCGGAAGGAAATCTTCTCGTCGCGGTCAGCCCATGTAACCTGGCCCTGCCAACTACCATTTTCTGATTTATTAACTCGTACTACAAATGTAGCTTCTTTTTTTGTATCTGACATTTCCATAATCCTCCTTTATAAGACATATGATAACATAACTACCGTTATAGAAATCGTTATTTATTCAAAATCAAGTTCAATTGGACAATGATCTGAACCCATAATATCAGTATGAATCTTTGCGTCAATCATTCTGTCCTTAATGTCTTCAGAAACAATAAAATAATCTATACGCCATCCAGCATTCTTTTCCCTAGCCTTGAATCTATAGGACCACCAAGAATAGATGTCTGCTTGATCTGGATAGAAATGTCTAAAGCTATCAACAAATCCGGCATCAAGTAATTCTGTCATCTTGTTTCGTTCTTCATCAGTGAAGCCCGCGTTTCTTCTATTTGTTTTAGGATTCTTGATATCAATTTCTTCGTGAGCAACATTTAAATCCCCGCAAAGAATAACTCCCTTTTTCTTATTGAGCTGACACAAGTAATTTCTAAAATCATCTTCCCATGTCATTCTATAATCTAGGCGCTTTAATTCATTTTGAGAATTTGGTGTGTAGCAAGTAATAAAATAATAATCCTCGAATTCTAGGGTAATGACACGGCCCTCATGGTCATGTTCTTCTAATCCGATACCATAAGTAACGTTTATTGGCTTTTGCTTTGTAAAAATTGCAGTGCCTGAATACCCCTTTTTCTCAGCGTAATTCCAATAGATTTCGTATCCTTCTTTTTCACATTCTACCTGGCCCTCAGAAAGCTTTATTTCCTGTAGGCAAAAAATATCTGCATCAATCTCGTCAAAAAACTCCCAAAAGTTTTTGCCAGTAACAGCTCGAAATCCATTAACATTCCATGAAATAAACTTGTTCATTAATTATCCTCCGAAAAAAATACCGTATATTCGAATTTTATTCGAGTATACGGTATTTTTCAAGTTCTATTATTTATCTTAATTTGTGCGTAATGCATCAATTGGATTTAGGTTCGCTGCCTGATGGCTAGGAAGAATACCAAATACAATACCAATCACCATGGAAAATACTACCGCTACAATTGCAGCTGGCCATGAAATAGCAACTGGTGTTCCACTCATCATTGATATTACCTGGGCAAGCCCAATGCCACTAGCAACACCTAATACGCCACCCATTGATGTGAGCACTGCAGCCTCAGTTAAGAACTGTGCCATAATCTTGCCTTTACGAGCACCTATAGCTTTTTTCAGACCAATTTCTGATGTACGCTCTGTAACAGATACAAGCATGATGTTCATAACACCGATGCCACCTACCAAAAGTGAAATAGCCGCTATCCAAATAAGCATAGAATTGGTTGATGATGACAACTGCTGTAATTGCTGTGCCTGCTCTAGCAAATCCTTTGATTGATATTTGATTGATGTATCTGTTGGACTAATATTTGCATTTAAAATATCTGCAGTCTTTTTACCTGCTGCGGTCATATCATCTGTTGATTTTGCTCTAACAATTACATTCTCTGGCTCATCATATCTGTAACTAATAGGCCAATCTGAAATAGGTATATAAACATTTCCTGATTGATCTTGATTATATGTTTGATAATCAGAAAGACTATTAATTACCGGCTCAAAGGTAGAACGGGATGCAACCACTCCAATTATCACATATGAATCCTTACCAATTTCAAGTATTTTACCTATAGGATCTTCATTTTGCAAAACCTGAGCCACTACAGCGTCATCTACAAGACAAACCTTTATAAAGTTTTTCTGTTCATCAGCTGTAAATAATCTACCATTTTTAACAGTGAGATTTGCAGTAGCAAAATAGTCTGTTTCTACGCCCTTAATATAGCCGCCATTCATAGAATTATTCTGATAGTAAACTCCATCATATACCTGACGATAGTTGTATTTGCTAGCAGATTTTACTTCATCAAGCTCTCTAATTTCTTTTATTACATCATCACTAATCTGTGGCACGCCATATGGAGAATCGGTGTAGCTTAAATCCATTGGCCAATCATTTTGATAAAGCTGTATATCTACTGTATTAGAACCTGAACCAATCAGGTTTTCTTTTATTTGTTGATTAGTGCCCTCAATAGTGGAAACTATGGCAATGATAGCTGCTATACCAATAATAATTCCAAGCATTGTCAAAAATGATCTCAACTTGTGTGTCCATATACCTCGAAAGGCCAATCTCAAATTTTCAAACATTATTTACACTCCTAATATTCTAATGAGTCTACAATCTTGCATTTCATTCCTTCAACGGCACCATTGCCATATGGAAATGCAACATAGTCATCGGCTGTAATTCCCTCTTTGACCTCTATCATATATCCCCAAAGAGACTTTCCTACCTTTACATAAACCTTTTCAAGCTGATTATTCTCATTCATACGCATAACATAGCTTCCAGTGCTATCCTTACGAACGAACTCGTTTTGAACATAAAGGCTGTTATTTTCCTGTCCCTCTGGCGTTATGGTAATATCAACTGCAGCACCAATTTCTATTCCAGCACTTTTGTCAAATGTGGCTTTAAATTCATAATTACTGCTATTTGAATTTCCGCTTCCACCGTAGAAATTATTGCTATCTGTGGTTGGGGAATCACTAATTGAAGTGATCACCGCCTCTGCTGAAGTTCCAGTGTCCCATGACATTACAGTTACTGTATCTCCCACATTGACACTTCCTAAATAAAACTCGCCAATGCTACCTGTAATGTAATAATCATCTGTTCCTGTGACAATCATAAATGGCTGTGTGCTATTATAATTATCTTTATTTTGAACCTTTGATACGGTACCTGAAACTTTGGCTTTAATTTCTCCGTTGTCATCAGTGTTTCTCATAACCTCTAACTGATATGACTTTATTCTAAAATCAAGATCAGCGTGAGCTAGTTCATCTGTTGCAGACTCTATTGCAGCCTTTAACTCACTAGGTTTATATCCCTGAGGTAAACGAGCATTTACACCATGGACATAATCATCTCTGCCAAGAACAGCACCTGTTTCACCATCATAATAGTATTTACCTACCACTACTTCTTCGGTAATTTCATTTTGATCTTCGGTGAATGCATCTGCTCCTGCAGCTTCAATTGCCGATTTGAGATTATTTATTTGTTCTTTATTTGCGTCATTATCTTCAATTGGATACATGCTACCAGGAGCATAGTAGCTTCTAACAGTTTCTTCGCCATTAGAACTATAAAAAATCTCGTATACAACTTGGCCTGCAGAATAATCATTTCCAGCCAAGGTACAATCTTCCTTAACTGAATATGTTTTCTGAGAAACGAAGGTAACAGTTTTTGTATCTTCGGATGTTGCCACATATTCTGAAATAGGTGTAGTATTCTCAAGTCTTTCTAACTTGTTTGCTGCAGCAACAAATGTCTGCTGAGCCTTTTGTACTTCTAATTCTTTACCAGTAATATTCTGGCTTTCCTTTTTAACAGTAAGGAGTACATCACCTTCATTAACATGATCCCCAGCAGCAAAGTTGACGCTTAAAACCTCTGTGCCTGAGGCAAGATATGTGGTCTGAGCTTTGTCTGCAGTAACCTCTCCATAGCTTTCGATACTGTCGCCCCAGTATCCCTGCATTGAATAATTACCATTTAGAGAAATAACCTCTGCTACCTTTTTACTCTGATTATATCTGTATCCACCATACAATCCGCCTACAGCTAGGCCAATTATAATTACGATTACAATGATGGGTTTAATAATTTTCTTCATTACTCTCCCACCTCCTCAAGACCATCCAACAATTGACCATCAACTATTCGATAAGTCTTTTTTGCATGAGCGGCTATATTTGCATCATGAGTAATCATAATAATAGTGGTGCCTTCGTCATTTAGCTTTTGGAATAAATCCATAATGGCTGCTCCTGATTTTTGATCAAGGGCACCAGTAGGTTCATCAGCAAGAAGAACTCTTGGATTATTAACAATTGCTCTTGCTATTGCAACACGTTGTTTTTGTCCACCAGATAATTGATCCGGTCTAAATTTCACTCTATCTGCAAGTCCAACTCTAGTAAGTGCCTCCACAGCTCGACGCTCACGTTCCTTTTTTCCAACTCCAGCATAAGAAAGTGGCAAGGCAACGTTTTCGATTGCGTTTTCCTCATTCATTAGATAAAAGCTTTGGAAAACGAACCCTATTGAATGCAATCTCAAATCTGACATTTGTCTGTCCTTAAGCTTTAATACATCCTTGTCAGCAAAATAGTATTTACCTGATGTAGGTTTGTCCAAGCAACCAATTACATTCATCAAGGTACTTTTACCTGAGCCTGATGGCCCCATTATAGCCACGTATTCTCCTTCATTTACTGTGAGAGATACATCATTCAAAGCTGGAACCGATGTTTCAGAACCGCTTTCGCCATATACCTTAAAAATATTCTCAAGCTTAACTATCATAACTACTCTCCCTCATATCCAACTACTGTACTCATTCCCTCTGTATAATCTTCCATTGGATAAGCAATCAATGTATCATTATCGATACCTGAAACAGAATATACCATCTGCTCCTCGTAGTAGTCACCTAATTCAATACTTTGCTTTGCCAGCTTACCTGAATCATCTACCCATACAAATGGATTACCAGATTCATCATATGAAATATAGTAATCATAAATGTATGTACCGTCAGTAAAATCCATCTCTGGAGCATCTGTCTGTCCTAATTCAATATACAAATGCTGGCCCATCATAAGTCCAGTACTGTCGTCTAATGTTACATAGAATGGATATTTAGTTGAGCTGCTATCTGAAGATCCACCACCATAAGAGTTGTCAGTATTTTCTTGCTTTGACTCTGTATCGATTTTGGTAATTGTACCGCTCCAGGTCTGTGAAGAATCAACACGAGAACGCAAAGTAACAGGCTCATCAACATTAATAGCCCAAACATTTTGCTCATTAATCTGTCCCTTTACTCTCATTTCGCTAGAAGCCAAAATTGTAATAAAGGAACCATCTGTAGTGTATGGATTTGTATCATCAGCAATTTTAGTGATAGTTCCAGAAACTCCTGAAGTTACTATAGAATTGTTGATTTTTTTATTATTTTCTTCAATCTTAGCATTAGTTTGATTGATTTGATTTTCAGCAATTGCAATGTCTGTAGTAAGCCCTGTTATTTCATTTGTAAGGCGTTCTTTATTGTTTTTATCTTCTTCTGTATCAGTTTTGATTTTATCAAGCTCAGACTGCTTCTTAGTAATCTCATCATTGTATTCTTGGATAGAAAGGTTATAGCCTTCAATATCAAAGTTATACTGTACGATTTCAGCCTCTAATGTGTCTGTTTTATATGAAAATAAAGGTGTTCCAACCTCAACAGAATCACCAACTGAAACATATATCTGATCTAGCTCTCTATCAGAGCTCTTTGTGATACTAGTAGACTCCTGTCCTTCTACTACACCCATAAACACATCTGTAGAATAGCTGCTATTTGTACCCATAATATCAGCAAGAGACATAACATATACTTCTCCGCTGTCTCCATTTGAAGCTGACGAGCCCTTAAATATAATCCCCTTTTTGAATAATATGACGCCGCCTATCGCTAAAATGGCAACCAAAACTAAGGCTACAATTTTCTTTTTCATAACATTCTTCCTTTCGACTATTTAGTCTTAACTGTTCTATTCTCGATAATACAGTTATATCATTTATAAAGGGGTAATGCAACTACTGCACTACCCCTTTAAAACCCAATATTTATCTACATAAAAGTGTCTCTTTAGTGGATATCCATTTGTCCGCTAAGCATACAATCCACGCCTCTCTGCTTCTAGGCAATTTTGTAAAAGTAAGTGGCCACATATGGCTTTCAATAACATGCTGTGTCCGGTTTCCGATTCCAAAATGCTTAATAGCATTTTCTTTAGCTGTATTAGAATGAGAAAAGCCGTGTAAACCATGTCCATCGTCAGTCACATGCCAATCATATAAATAATAATCATGAAGAAATGCGCCTATTACAATCACTTTTTCATCCCCACCTAAGTGGAATCTTTTATTAATCCAATAGCTGAGACTAGTAACACTCTCTGCATGCTCAAAAGTTGTTATTTTCCCATGTTGGATAAAATCCCTCATTTTTTGAGCTCGCTCATCATTTTTTACAGGTGCTAAAATACTGTTCAACCTAACTATTTCTTCTGGTCTAAGCTTCATAAATACCTCTTATAACACATCATTTCCCTTGAAGCTAGACAGATAGTATCAAAGAATTATGACAATGTTGTGAAATCCTTAATATTTATCACCTTATTTTGTACCATAAATCTGTTTTTCTACCATCGTTAAATGAACCTGTAAGCAGAACCGCTCCGGATTTGTTAACCTCGGCAATTCCTAACATAGCAGAATAATCGGAAATATTGGTGATATAAAATACATACACGTCTTCTTGGAAAAAGTAATCATATCTTTCTTCGTCTGTGAGCTTTTCCTCTGTTTCTTCGCAGCAAGCTCCCACATCCAAAAGAAATCTGCCAACAAATTCCTTATCTTGTCGTATATATGTAACAGAATACCCCAATTCCTCTGGAAAATCCATAAGTAATTTCTCATATGCTTGATTTTGGTCAGAAACTGGTTCTTCCTGATATTCTGAAACTATGGCCTTTTGTTTAGAATTATAGGTAGGCAGCGAAACCCACGTGTATAAAAGGGTCGCCTGTACTAATAAAATCATGGTTAAACAAAATATAATAAAGTATTGCCCTGTTCTTTTCCAATTAATCTTGAGATTTTTGATGCCTTTAACATCAAAATGAAAAGGAATACTAAACAGTTTCTTTCCTTCTTTTTGTTCATTCTTGATTTTATTTTTAGCATATTCGCTGTCTAATACTGAATCCATGCAGTGTTTGCATATAACCTTGTTTTCAGCAACGTTGCCACAAATAACGCATTTGTCATCATTACCGATACCTGCAGCAATATCAAATATCCTAGCTTTAAATCTAGCTCCAAATACAGAGGTAAGAATTTTACGCTCATTTTCCAGCCTAAGGATGCCTTCTACTACATCCATATCTGAAAAATCGTATTTATTAGCTAGCTTTACCATGTAAAAAAGTTCTTGTCGAAGTTTATCGTCAGCCATAAAAACCCCTTTTTCATAATTTCCCCATTATCGTCCAAATATTATTCTAATAATAATTATAATCGTTTTGCTGCTTCAATAACATGTTTAACTAAAATACTTGTAGTAACACCACCAACTCCACCTGGTACAGGAGTAATAGCATCCACAATATCGCTTACTTCGTCAAACCTTACATCTCCACAAAGCTTATTCTTTTCAGAATTCCAGCCAATACCGACATCTATTACAGTTTGTCCTGCCTTGAGATAATCTGCACCTACACTTTCCATCTGTCCTGATGCCACAACTACTATATCTGCATCCTTTGTAATGGCTGGAACGTCAACAGTACGTGTATGACAGATTGTCACTGTAGCATTTTCATGCATAAGCATCATAGCAACCGGTCTTCCAATAACAAGTGATCTTCCAATTACAGCAACCTTTTTTCCACTAAGTTCAATGCCATAGTACTTAAGGATTTCCATTGCTGCTTCTGCTGTACATGGAGCAAAGCCTTCTCCACTATTAGTAAACACGCCTGCAAGTGATAAGTCTGTGCAGCCATCCACATCCTTTTCAACTGCAAGCAGCTTTCTAGCCTTTTCTTGATCAATGTGCTTTGGAAGTGGTCTAAACATCAATATTCCATGAATATTTATATCTTCATTTAACTTTGCAAGTGCATTAAAAAACTCTTCTTGCGAAACTTGTTCATCAAAATTTACCACTTTAACCTCAACGCCTACTTGTTGGCAGCGTTTGATAGCTCCCTTTTCATAGGATAAATCATCTGGGCGTTCTCCCACTCTAAGTATCGCAAGTGTAGGAGTAATCCCCTTTGATTTTAAGCTTTCAACTTCTTTTGCCATGCTTTCATTTAAAGCATCTACAACATCTTTTCCCTTTAATAATCTAGCCATATATCCTCCAGTTATATTAAATTCTGTTTGCAACCTCAGTATATATTGTTCTCGCTTTTTCTATATACTCTTTTAGCAATGCATCTACCTTAGCATTCAACTCATTTGCATATTCTGTATCTGTCATAGATTTAGTATTTATCTTTACATTGATTGCCGCACCCTTAATTGCCCCTTCTAAAAGAGCTACACCAGTAGCAGCATCACTAATCATAATAACAGAGCCTTTGTCAGCAAAATCTCTCTGCAAATCAATTGCCTCACAGCCCAGCTGAAGAATTCTAAATGGGACAGCTGCAGCATCCTTAAGACATTTTTCCATTATTTGCTCGCGACTAGGATCATCCTTGGGTATAGCGTAAGCCTTTGACAATGGTTCAAAAGCAACCGCATCTGCATTGATACATTCTAGTAACTCTTCTCTAAGGTTCTGAGCTTTTTCCATTAGCCTTATAATTTCAGGCTCTACGTCAATATATTTTTTCTTGCCTACTGTAAATTCTCCCACCATATCTCCTAGGGCAATTCCAATGGAAGCCACTAAAGCTGATGCTCCACCACCACCAGGTACTGAAGTTTTTGATGCAAGTGCACCAGTAAAATCCGCTAAACTAATTTCCTTAAAATCCATTATTATTCTCCTTATAAAACAAAACTCCAAAGCCTTGAAACCTCAAGGCCTCGGAGTAATCATTCCTTAATATAATCAAAAATGGTCATCTGATTAGCATCTGCAACCAAACTGTCATATAATTCCTTTTCTTCATCTGTTAGCTCTCGATGATAGACATATGTTTCCTGACGTATAACGCCGTCCATATCAAAAAACATCTGCCTAAATGAAGTATTCTTGTCGTCGATCATTATCCATTGCCCAATCTTTATAGTGTAAAGCTAAAGCTTAACCATGAACAATTTTATCATAATGGGCCAAAAATTCAATTAGTCGAACGCCTCTCTAGGCCATTTGCTTTATAATAATTGTTTTTATCCTCATACATTCTATCATCAGCAACTTTTGCTATTTCTTCGATTGTACAATTCTTAAATTCTTTAACCACTGCCGTACCGATGGCCACACTAATTCCATTTACATATTTGCCCTTCCATCTAGAAAGATTCAGCTTGAAATTTTCAAGTCGTCTCTCTACCTCTATGGAAGTTGCCAATATCAAAATTGCAAATTCATCGCCGCCCATACGACAAATAATTGCTGTAGAAGATTTGCCAAATGACTTCAGCAAACAATCTGCAGTACCTCTAAGCAATTCATCTCCTGCATCATGTCCCATATTATCGTTATAGTATTTCAGCTGATTTACATCAATTGCAATATAAGTCAAATCGGATGGCAATCGATGCTTCTCATAATCCTCGATAACACCTGTAAAATGACGTCTATTGCCAAGCTTTGTCAGCTCATCTGTATAAGCAAAAACTTTAGCTTGGGCAAATTCTTTTTCTTCTTTGACGCTTAAGCCTATACGCCTATATATAAGTCCTACCTGCACCATAATATAGACCATCAAATCAATTACAAATATTAAAAGATAATTAGCCTCAACATTATTTATATACTGTACTAATGTGATTCCTGATAATAAAATGAAAATGCCATTTGCAACAGCTATACTGGTTCTTGCGTTAAACTTCTGCTCTTCCTTAATGCTTGTAAATGAATAATAGCCAACCACAATCATAACTGTTAAATCCAAGGCATGTGCTATGTACACTACCATAGACCAATCAATTACGCCAAGCACTGAAAGAAAACAGCCCGTAATGGCTGATATCAAAACAATGGCTTCCAAAAGGTTATCCATTTTTGAAACTCTAAGAAATAGACATTTAGCCATTTCAAAAAAGAAAATAGGCATCAATACAAAAGCGATAATTGTCAGTACTGAAAAACCAGTCATGTGGCCAAATATAATAAATGGTATTCTTGATTCATTTATTATCCAAAGAGCTGCCGCTATGGAAAATGCTCCTGCATAAAACAATGCCTCAAAGGTAAGCTTTCTAATAAGATGAGCACGTCTTAGGATATAGAATGATGAAACTACTATTTCTAATAATCCTGTAACAATAAACAATACAAACAAAAACATTGTTGGCGCATTGCTTATAAGGGAATTTATTCCATAAGCAGATCTAGTAGTTATATATGCTTCTGAAATTTCATTTCTGTAAAGAGCGTTCTGGAGTTTTACTTTTACAGAAATCTCATGGCCGCTATAATCATGCTCTAGCGGAATCCAAATTTCCTTCTTTCCAACATCAGTGCTTACATTAAACAAAGTATTGTCACGAGATTCTGTCACCTCTACACCATCAATATAGGCAGTGAAATCCTCATAAAAGGCTCGTATAACAAGAAGTTGATCTCCGTACACTACAGGTAAGGTATTGGTCAATATAATTTCATTCTCATTACTGTATGGGAAGGTGATAACTTTATCATCCACTCGCCAATACTCGCTAAAATACATAGAATTCTCGCGATAATAACTACCACTGTCATTAGAATATCCAAAGCCCAGTGTAATAAACAGTAGCATAAAAGTAATGTATACAAATGCAATTATTCTTCGAACAAATCCCCAATCCATATAGCGACTCCTTTACAAAGTCATTTATTCTTCAGGTATTTCTATTCCAAATTCACTAGGTAAAAATCTAGGGCAAACGTTATCAGAAGTTACAATTACAGATGCGGCAAGTGTAGATCCAATCTCACAAGCCTCATCAAGATTCTTGCCATATGTAAGTCCGATGGTAACTCCGGCGAAAAACGAATCACCAGCTCCAGTAGTATCTTTAACATCAACCTTTCTAGCTGGAACAAATCCTGTATTACCATCTATATCAGCATATACAGCACCTTTACCGCCCATGGTAACAATCATCTTTTGAATTTGTGCACCCTGGATTTTCTTTGATAAAATGTCCTGCATTTCCTCAGGAGTCTTTTCTGAGTAGTCATCCATAAATAGGATTCCTGCCTCCTGTTGATTACATACAAAACACTCAACATTTTTTAAAAAATCTCTACGTTCAACTGCAATGCTCATATTTGAAACTGCAGCATAAACCTTGAGATTATACTTTTCAGCATATTTGAATACTCGCTTGATAGTCTCCTTTTCCATATCAATTTCAAGGGCAATACTATCAGCGTCTTTAAAGATTTCATCACCCTGCTCATCAAGAATATCATTGATTGGAGATAAATCAGGTCTTTTTGAAATAGAAGCAACAACATCACCGTGGTTATCAAATACTGCAAGCCACTTTCCCATTCCATCTGGTGTTCTACGAACGAATCTTGTATCAACCTTGTGCTTTGTAAGTTTATCTAATACACCTGTACCGATGCCGCTGTCATCAACAAGGCTGACAAATCTAGGTCTAAGTTCAACATTAGCAATGTCCTCAACAACGTTTCTACTAACACCGCCATGAACCTCTTCTACAGTACCAACATTTCTACCTGCTGGAATATAACTTGCAGTAGAATGTCCTTTAATATCTATAAATACTGCGCCTAATACTACGATTCCCATATCTAATTAATACTCCTTTTATATAAATAATTCGTAACTTTCATATCATAGCATTATTATTTTATTATGAACAGTAGAATGATAACAAATATTTGTGTAGAATTATTGTTGTTTCTAATATTGAGCACTCTAAGAGGTAGATTATGATAAAAGTTGATTTGATTACTGGTTTTCTTGGAAGTGGCAAAACCACTTTCTTAAAAAAATATGCTAAGCATTTCATTGATCAAGGGCAAAAGGTGGGCATTCTCGAAAATGATTACGGTGCAGTAAATGTGGATATGCTTCTGTTAAATGAACTTCGTGGAGAAAACTGTGAGCTTGAAATGGTAGCTGGCGGCTGCGATGCCGATTGCCATAGAAGACGTTTTAAAACCAAGTTAATTTCCATGGGTATGAGCGGCTACAATCGAGTTATAATTGAGCCTTCTGGAATTTTTGATGTTGACGAATTCTTTGATTCCCTCAGGGAAGAACCCCTGGACAGATGGTATGAAATCGGTAACGTAATTACGATAGTTGATGGAAATTTGGAAAATGATTTATCTGAGGATTCCGATTACTTTTTAGCCTCTCAAATTGCAAACGCTGGCGTTATTGTTCTAAGTAAAACCAAAGGACTTTCAGCAGAACAAATTCAATCCACCAAAGAACATATTCGATTGGCTTGCAAAAAGGCCAATTTAAACAAGGATACTGACTCCATTATTATAGAAAAAGATTGGGACGAATTTACAGCTTCAGACTATGAAAAACTAACTACCTCAGGATATAGTCTTCAATCCTACGTCAAAAAGCTTGGCACCGATAATGCCTCATACAAAACAGTGTATTTCCTTGAATTGCCAATAACTAGCAACACAATAAAAAGCAAGGTAAACACTTTAATGTCCGATTCTTCCTTCGGACAAATTATGCGAGCAAAAGGCTTCTTCAAGGAAAATGATAAGTGGTTTCAGTTTAATGCCACAAAAGCTAATTTTGAGTTAACAGAAATGCCTGTAGGCCAGGAAGTGTTTATAATAATCGGAGAAGATTTAAACTCTGATAAAATAAAAGAATTTATGGAACTCTAAATGCCACAAAAATAAAGCACCCTCAGGGTGCTTTATTCTTTCTCAGCAAAATATAATCTCGAACCATAGTCAGGGAAATATCTCACCTGATCATTATATCCTGTGCCTACATAATTCTGTTTTAATTTAACGCCTGCATTGTTAAGAACATCGCCACTAGCAGTATAATCCTCTAATTCTCCCGGCATCTTTACAAACTTGGCAACCATATTATGAATCAGTCCATCCTGTTTGATATGTATAGGTGCCACAGTATTAACTAAGTCACCAAAGCCTTTTAGGTTGTACTCTAGCTTTCTTCCAAAGAAATGATATTTAGATGTGGCATCTAGTCCTGCCTGCTTTATTCTAAGGTACTGAATTCCTGCCTGCATTTCCTTTTGAACTACAATCGTAACTGCAGTAGTTTTGTCCTTATCAACTATGCTCCACTCTACTGTGTTTCCCTGCAATAGACGATAAAAATCACCATATTGAAGAGTCCTTCTGTATTTCTTATAAAGCTCTATCTCCGCTGCTGTTTCTGCCAAATCCTCATTGTTCATATCGCAAAGATTAAGCTCATAACCAAGCACTCCGAAGCTTGCCACTGCAAAGCGCGTCTCCATTGGCGTAACACGTAGTGTCTGGTGATTTGGACAAGAAGAAACATGTGCTGTATATGTGCTCTGAGGGTATCCGTAAGAATAACCCTCCTGTATGTTAAGTCTACTCAAAGCATCTGTATTGTCACTAGCCCAAATCTGCGGACAATAGCAAAGCATTCCTAGGTCAAATCTATTTCCACCTGATGCACAGCCTTCGATTAGAATCTCTGGAAATTCCTTTGTAAGAGCCCCAAGAAGCTTATATAAGCCAAGCACATATCTATGCCCTACTTCAAGCTGCTTTGATGGCTCCAAGTATTTCGAATAATAATCAGAGAAATTTCTATTAAAATCCCATTTCACATATGAAAGTCCAGGTGTTGCAAATACCTCACTCATTACCTGCGTCAAATATTCAACCACCTCTGGATTGCATAAATCTAATAGTCTTTGAGTTCTACCTTCTGAATGATTCTTCCCTGGAATATCAATAGCCCACTGCGGATGCTTCTCATAAAGCTTAGAATCCACATTTATCATCTCAGGCTCAACCCATAAACCAAACCTCAAGCCTAAATCATTAATCTTTTTCGATAGTCCCTCTAAACCGCCAGGAAGCTTCTTTTGATTAACAATGTCCCAATCTCCCAAAGCACGGTGGTCGTCATTTCGATCTCCGAACCATCCATCATCCATAACAAAAAGCTCTATACCAACCTTTTTTGCCTGCTTTGCAAGTTTAAGCAAAGAGCTTTCATTGAAATTGAAATAGGCAGCCTCCCAGCTATTTATAAGAATTGGGCGCTCTTTGTCCTTCCAATAGCCTCTGGTAATGTGATTTCTAACAAACTCATGCATATTCAAGCTCATTTTTCTAAAACCACAATCCGAATATGTCATTACTGCCTCTGGTGCCTCAAATTCTTCACCTGCTTCCAATGTCCATGAAAAGTTCTGAGGGTTAATTCCATATGCAACTCTAGTTTTGCCCCAAGGAGATACCTCAACAGCACCGTAATGGTTACCAGAATAAATCAAGTTGTATCCATATACATCGCCACTGGTTTCAGTAGAATCTGCCTCAGACAAGATAAAAAATGGATTTGTACGATTTGAGCTTGTTCCAGTAAAGGAAGAATTCACGTACTTTCCTGCTGGCAAAATCATGTCTGATTTATTCATCTCATTAGTCCATCTGCCATGGAAGGATGTAATTTTATAACCTGATTCATCAAAGTCCATTAGCATGGATAACATACGTGTAATTTTCACTGAGTCATCTGAGGTATTAATAAATTTGGCCGCTCTAGTAATAACATCAGTTTTCTCATATACAAAATACGAAAGAAGCAATGTATAGCCATTATTCTTATCAACTAGCTTTACATTAAGTGTATCTACATGTGATTCATTGCCATATGAGCCAGGCAAGGTTTTAAATTCCTTTTTGCCAGCCAAAATCTCATGATTTTCATAAACGAAATCAAGACTAGTGCTGCCATCTGGGCATACCACCTCTACCATTGGCTCTCTAAAATCACCTTTACCAATAGCAGAAGTTTCAAGTCGAACATCCTCTAGGCTCAGTTCACCATGTTCGTTATCATAGACTACAGTATTTCCTGGTGCAAATGTCCTTTTCTCCTGAATAACAGATATTTCCTTTGCTTCAGTAATTCTGCTGCCGTAGTATAAATGCTCCAGCTGCCCTGTCTCTAAAACCCTAAAAGCGTATGTTGTATTTTTTGTATTTAGATAAAAGGCCTTGCCTTCCACTCTAATCATATTTATTCACCAATACCTTTATTTATTTTTTAATCCCATTGCAAGTTCAACAACCTTGTAAGCTCCATCATAGAGTCCGATTGTCTTATTTGCTTTAATGCTGTCGCACATTTCTGTTAACAGCTTTTCATCCTTCATAAACATATCAATCATCTGAAGAGTATGTGGTATATCTCTGCATTCAAGAGTTCCATCACCCATTTCTGCCGAATGAATTGCACCCCACATTTCATGCTTTCCAACTCTCTTTATAAATAGCTTTGGAACAGGATAAAATGCCAATTCTGATGGCTTGGTAACTAGCACATCACAGCTACGCATAAGTAGGTTTGTGCAATAAACTGCATCGAAAATGTTTTCATGATAAAAGCCATGAATGCCTGTAACATCACCTGTAAGAGCCTCCTCAGAAAACTTTGTGGTCTCAGCAAAATCATTAAAATGCTCTGTAGACATTTCACTCATTCCTGGAATTTCCTTAACAAGGTCATCCCATACATTTTTGTAATCACCTACGTTTACATAAAGAACAGCTTTATTGTCACTTATAGCTGGAAGTAGATACTTAATTATTGCTCCAAAGATCTCTTTCTGAGCCCCAGCTCCACCGATTGTAAGCAAGAATCTAATAGGTTTGCCATCTTTTTTTCTAGCAATTCTTCTCTCGCAATCAACTTCAATATTACTTACAAGCTCGTGATCAATATAATGACCAGTGTAAACAAGGTCATCATTTGGCATTGGATTACAAACAGCATCCCCTGCCATTCCATTGCAAATTCTGTAGCCCATATAAGCATTCTTACATTGAATAGTATGAACAGAACCCTCTGAAAAATGTAGTGCCATTGGCCAGTTATCTGGAATAGCATTAACTACGTGCTTCATTCCTGCATGTACAGCAGCCTGAGCTGGCCATGCATGGGTACCTATTACAGGAATCTCCTTTGGAACATTCTTATATACTGTTGCCATGATTTCTGCGTTCTTCTGGTCAGCAGCATTATATGAAAGCTTTCTAAATCCTTCGTAATTAAGTGGCTCCCACACAAATTTATTAAATAGCTTGTTCTTTGAAAGTCTCGAGCCCAAAGAATACAAATCATTTTGGGCACTGATAACCTTAGTACAGCTTGTCTTTGGATATCCATTTAAGTCCATCCAGTATGGTGTATAGCCTAAATGCTTTGCGGCAGAAGCCATAGCCATAGAAATTCTGTAATGGCCAAATCCCATGCGGATATTTCCAACTATGATACCCTTTTCAGTATCAAATTCCACATCAGATTTTCCGTCCTCTAAAAGAACATCATACACACCTAACGAATCACCGATGTGCTCATTCTTGTGGAGAACAATGTTGTAATTCTCATTAGAATCATCTCCATATTTTCTGATGTTTTTAGCCTTTGTTTTACAGGCCTTTTTATAATCCCTGTTTGAAATCTTATTTCCAAAAATTACTTTACTCTTATCAATCATTATTATCCCCTATTCAACTATTTATTTTGTTAAGCATTCTGCAGAAAGACAGATTTTAACTGGCTCAATTCCCTCTGCAGATATTGTGAGATAGCCATCCCCATCTTCACCAATGGATTTGACATATACACCAGTTGCCCCTCCCATTGGGCAAACAGTTTTTGGACCTATTATCTCAAATGGTCCTTCAATTTCGAATGAAACCGGTTGGCTAAAGAAAAACAGCTGATTGTCATTTTGGTCAACCAATTTAACTCTTATATCCGCCACATCATAGGTGTGAAGCTCTGTAAGCAATGTATGGCTAGCCTTTGCTTCAATTCTAGGTGTAACAGCAGGTGCTTTGGTTACAGTCTTTACTACCTGACCATTTTTGATTGCCTCAAAGCGATATTCTTTTGAAGCGCCACCCCAGTCTCCTACAAATTTGTTAAACAAAGGTACTGCTTCATTTTTCTTCATTCCATGGAAAGCCATCAGTCTAAAGCTAGCCCATGCAATCTGTGGCGTTACCTTAAATCCATGTAAAGCTACGTGATTTAAAACCTTAGTTAAAAGCTTAGCCTCTGTTTTAGAATAGCTACCATCCTTTTCAATGACATCACCTAAATAGTCATCTATCAAAATCGGACCATGCTTAAGATTCTTGTATGGAGAATTCTCTGGGAAGTACTCCTTAATCAACTGATTATTCTTGTACATCTTTACAGAATCAGCATTAGAAATGATAAATGACCTACCTCTGTTGCAGGCTGGATGCTCTCCTATATCAAAGCTTGTAGATATATCTAAAACATTTTCTGTCTCTGAGAAAGCTGAATAAACTGAAGCAGCAAGCTTTGGATTTCTAAACATATCCATGACACCGTGGTAACAGATTCTATCACCAGAACCAAAATCTTTGTGTGTATTGTAGTCAAACATACACCAACCAAATGAACCTGCTATGTCAAGCTCTCCTGCAATTCCATCCAAAACATTTGCATGTCTAAGCATATGCTCTTGGCGCTGCTCCTCATCATCAAATGGTTTTGTAGGATACATATGACCATTGTATTCTGAAACCAAATAAGCCTTTTCCACATCAGAGGTTATATCTGATTTCTTGCAGCAACCCTTATTATTTCCCTCATGAACAAAATCATTGTAGGTATAAACATCCTCTAACAGTGAGCTTTTAGCATGGCATCTAACACCGCCTGTAGGTCTAGTTGGATCATATTTGCGTGCCACAGCATTTGTCTTTTTATAGAATTCATCATTATCAGGAGACTCGTTAATTCTAACGCCCCATAATATGATTGAAGGATGATTACGGTACTGTAAAATCATATCCTTGGTATTCTGAACTGCCAAATTCTGCCAATCCTCATTTCCTATATGCTGCCATCCAGGAATCTCTGTAAATACCAAGAGTCCCAGCTTATCGCATTCATCTATAAAATAATGTGACTGTGGATAGTGTGATGTACGAACAGCATTAAGTGCCAATTCTTCTTTAAGAATCCTTGCATCAAAACGCTGCATTGACTCTGGCATAGCATAACCCACATATGGATAAGACTGATGTCTATTTAAACCTCTTAGTTTGACTTTTCTACCATTTAGATAATATCCATTTTTTCTAAATTCAGAGCTTCTATAGCCAACATTTGCCACATGCTCATCAACAACCTTATCATCAATTAAGAGCTGGGTCTTAACCTGATATAAACGAGGGCTTTCAATATCCCACAAATTGACTGTAGCAGGGGCTGAATTTAACTTCATAAGATATGTATCCCCCACCTGCTCTAAACCGCTAACAGGCTGAGACAGCAACAGCTTGTCATCTAAATACTGTCTAATAAAAACTCCATCTCCTGCAGCCAGCTTATATATATTCTTAGTAAAATAACAATCAGTTTTAAGAACACCCTGAACCTTCATTATTTTAATTTGTTTAGGTGTGCGTTTGCTAGTAGAAATCCTCTCAAGCAATGATGGCTGCAAGAAAACATCTACGAAGTGAGTTTTCTCCTTCACCTCGAAATAAACATCTCTGTAAATTCCACCATATGTCATGTAATCAATAACAAAACCAAATGGGGGCTGATTCAAATTTTCATTGGAGTCTACTCTTACCGTAATAAGATTATCTTCGCCGAATTTAAGAAACTCTGAAATTTCTACTGAAAATCCTGTATATCCGCAGTCATGATGAACAGTAAGATTTCCGTTAACATATACGTCAGCCGCATGTGCAACACCCTCAAAAGTAAGACTGACAACCTGCTCAGCCCACTGAGGTGGAGCAAAAATAGTTTTTTGATAGCAGCTAATCATCTGATAAACAGATTCATCAAAATATGATATAGGAGTCTCCTTTACAGTATGTGGAATATTAACAAGCGCATAATCAGTCATAGGCTCGTTAATCATCTCCTCAGTAAAAGCCTCATTAAATCGCCATTTTCTATCTAAGTAAATCTTTTGTGCCATTTTCCACCCTTTTATTTAACAATACCATCAACCATAATACTAACTACTGATTCCAATGCCTCAGGATAGCTCATATCGTTCTCCTTAAGGAAATCACCCATCAATAATCTATCAACAGATATCTCATACATATACTTGAAAATATTAATGTTGACCTCTTTGAATACTCCTTCGTCTATACCCTTTTGAAGTAGCTCAAAGGTTTTTTCCCAACCACTATCTAATCTCTCTCTAAGCTTGCTATAAGCCATAGGATATTTCTCTGCCATTTTACTCATAGCAGAATAATCAAAGCCGTAATGTGATTCTGGCAAAACCGCAAGAATGCCATATATCTTTTCAACAAGTGAAAGATTATCGTCATAATAGATTTTGTCCTCAGCTTCCTTGATCATGTCAAAGGCATAATCCATCATTTCACACATCAATTCATTTTTATCTCTAAAAACAGAATAGATTGTTTTCTTGCTCATTTTCATCTCTACAGCAAGGTCATCCATAGTAAATTTAGGCCCTTTTGCTCTAAACACATTTAAAGCGCCTTCTAATATTCTCTCATTCATCAAATCACCCCTAAAAACTCTTTCAGTAGTCAATAGTTTCCATAACTAAATTGTAACAAACCTAGGAAACTTCCTCAACAAAAATAGTTTTGTAAATTATTCACAATTTCTTAACATTGTTTTTGTTGACAAATTACAATTCAAGGTATATTATATGTTTCGTAACAAAGAAAAGAGAATTTAGGAGGAAAAAAGAATGTTCGAAGAAGTATCATTCCAGATGTACACAGTTTATTCAGATTATGAGAAGTATTGCAGAGTTCAGAAGAAGGAAGGCAAGGAGCCTGTTTCATTTTTCAAATACGCTTTTGGACAGTTCTAATATTTAAAAACACCGACCTGGTTCACAAATGTGAATCAGGTCTTTTTTTCTCTTCCCATTTCTTCTACCTCAACAGCCACATTCCCACCCCATTTCAAAATTCTGTCTCCCCACCCCGGCCTGGCCCCCTGTCTATGGAACTTCGCAAGAATATTTTGTTTTCCTAATATGCAAAGACTCGCATCTTTTATTAGCATGTGTCTTTCTCATGTCTGTACAATTTTGAAAAAGGTATTTTATGGGCGGACACGAAAAAATATATTTAGTACAACTCAGGCTCAGGGAGAATTG
>JAEEGH010008320.1_pt1 | contig 24567 bp, 19 predicted proteins | sample 9134181 | NCBI WGS metagenome assembly JAEEGH01 (sample SAMN16246544, study PRJNA631951) | gut metagenome | biome: gut microbiome; feature: rumen; material: DP-attached | host: Bos | place: Iran: Karaj | collected 2018-10
TGCAATCGGCTGATCTGCCCAAATCTCGAAATGCAGCATCGTCTTTTCCGTGCAAAGGACTGGCTTCGGCAGTTTGAAGATGATGGGTGTCAACCAACCGCCTTTTCCCTTCAGTTCCAGAACATTATGACCATCCACCACGGCCGTTCCCGTGGAGATATGATTTTCCGGATGTTCACACCATGCCTGCCATCCCTCCGTCCCTTTCGTGAAATCACAACGATATACGACTTCTTTCGCCATGACCATATTGGCAACCACTGCCATCATCAACAACAAACTTGAATATCTGCACATATTAGTTTCAAAATTGTTAACTATTAATTGTTAATTATTCATTTGAATGTGTTATCTCATTTTGATGCTCGTGCAGTAATTCGGATCCAGAATACTGCGATAATCCGTCGTCACGCCGTCAGGCGAAATCCACACGATGCAGTAACCACAACCACCGAGCGTTACATACCGCTTCAATCCAGTCATATAGGGGCTGAGGAACGATACCCAGCCTGGATCTTTCAAGATGGCTTCCTTCACGTCTTTGCGCGTCATGAATTTTTCGACGCAGCCATAGTTCGGTCTGCCCATTTTGGCGGCGTTCGGACTCGCAAACAAGCTGATGCACGTAATCTGCGACACTTTTCCCTTTTCATTTTCAAACTCGATGAAGGTATTGCTGTGGATGTGCCCGCAGAGGATGATAGCGTTGTGTTCGCAAAGCATGTTCAGAAGACGCATCCGCTGCGCGTCCGTCTTCGGGCCGCCGAACGGAATCCAGCGGTCCGCGTGGGTCGGGATGATCGGCAAATGGCAGACAATGAACGTGTAACGGGCATCCGCATTCGCTTTCAGCAGTTTTTCCAGATTCTCCAAATTCGGATAGGAGACAACTTCCTTGTCATCGACTTTCTCCTTTTTCGCCGCCCCTAAATTAATGTCGTCCAGAATGATGAACGCATCCGGCCCCTGTCGGAAGGCGAACGTCGTCGTCGTCACTGGCGGATCCAGATTCAATTCTTTCGACCAGAAGGCCGGCAACGTCTTGTTCACGGCGGCGTTCGCACCCTTGCCACGCGGATCATGGTTACCTTTCGTAGCGATAAACGGAACATGGATGTATTTCTTGCACGTCTCCATGCACGCCAGAATCATCTTGGCGGCCATCGCTTCCGAGCCTGCGTCGCCTTGGCAGAAATCGCCGTTCTGAATCACGAACGGCGCCTTCAGTTCCGCCGCCATCTTGCCCGCTATTTCCAACATCTTCAGCGATTCGCCGTCTTCCCGCCAGCTCCGTAGATTACGGTTCAATTCATACTTCTGATAGTCCTTCAGATTCTTCATCATCTCAGGCTCACGGCACTCGACATTGTCATAATGCAGATCGCCCAGCATCACGATTTGATAGGTGTCATCCGCCGCAAATAACGTCACGACAAACAAGAGCAACACAAGACCACTGAGTTTCTTCAACATGTTTTTTCCTTTTTTTATGGTTGGTGTGACAAGAATACTTCCATATTATAATTGGCTAATGACAATTCTGCAAGCACCACAAGCATATTTCCAACTATGAAACTCATACATTATTCTCATATTACCTACAGACCTTGTCATATTCTGCTACTGCTCTTCTTGACAAATAAATAAGCATGTATATAGTGATTATGAATATATTTAGAGTTTTAAGCATGAACATAATCTTTTCGATACCTGATGACATTGTGGCAAATGCGAGAGAATACGCCCAAAGACATGAAACAAGTCTCAACCAAATGGTTGAAAGACCACCTGAACAATCGTTCTGAAAATGTCCTTCGCAAAGAACACCCTGAGATCGCAATTGCCTATTTTCAAAGCATTGTTCCGACTCTTCCCAAAGATGCAAAAATCTCACGTGATGAGATGGAACAAAGGTAGGCTAAGTTATGTATTTTCTTGAAATAGAATTCATTTAACTATCTCTTGTTAAATATTGTTCATCCATTTCCACCTATTGCATACAGCCATGACAGATTTCGAACGCATCAGAAAAAAAGTCCAAGAGCATCAAAACCTGAAACAGCCGTTCCATCCATGTGATCCAGTCGCGCTTTGCGGTTGCCTTCAACTATGCCCGCCAGACGCGTCTCTAGCCATCCAATGGGCCTACAACACCGCTGGACGGTTGGACGGCATGCGTTTTGAAACGGAAGCGGATGAACCGCTCGTCGGCAGATTGCGCCTTCCAGAAAACGAACCTTTAATGCAAGAGGGGGCTCTTCAATGGCTGAAAAACGAATCGCCTCTTCGCAACCGCCCGTCGCCTGGTCAAAGCGGCCATTGCGAACTCTACTACGACCGAATTTTCGAAGTCGGCGTGGATGGTCTTCTGGAAGATATCCATCAGGCAAGTTTGAAGGCAACTGACGAACAGAAAGACACTTACGAAAGCTTCACCATCGTTTTGAAGGCATTTTCGGACATGATGAATCGCGCCGCGAAAGACGCTGGCAATGAGGCGGCCGCGGAGCGTTGCCGCCATGTCGCCCACAAGCCGCCGCGCACTTTCTGGGAGGCCGTTCAGCTGCTGTGGTTCGTCGAAGTTGGTGTGGAAATCGGCGATGATTCGTCTCTCATCAATCCGGGCCGTCTGGACCGCCGTCTCATCCGCTTCTACGAACGCGATTTGATGGAACAGCGCATCACCTATCGTGATGCGGTCGAGGCATTTGCGTTGATTTATCTGTATCTCAACCACACCACGCCGTCTGGCTTGGCCTTCGGCGTCATGCTTGACGGCGGCACTGTCAATGACTTGTCATACGCCTCCATCGACGCCGTCCGCCTATGCCGTCTTGTCTATCCGTCCGTCGGTGTTTGCGCCAACGAAAAAACGCCGCATTCGCTGAAACGGCTGGCCATTGACGTCATTGCGGAAGGCTATCCGAATCCGTCGTTCTTCAACGATGCCGTCATTCGCAAAGGCCTTGAATACTATGGTGTTCCGGAAGACATCCGCGGCAACTACATCAATTCCACCTGCGTGGAAATCACGCCTTGCGGATATTCCAACGTATGGGTCGCGTCACCGTATTACAATCTCTCCCAAATGCTTCTGGAAAATCTGAAGACAGACGCGGCGGATTTTGACACGTTCCTGCAGAATTTCCACAAGATACTTGCGGAGCATGTCAAAAATGGCGCGACTGTCCAGAAGAAAGACCGCGAAACGCGCATCGCCAACCGCCGCCGCCCACTGCAAAGCGTCTTCACGAACGACTGCATCAGCCGTGGCCGCGATATCGAAAACGGCGGTGCGCGATACAATTGGATCGAATGCTCTTTCGTCGGTCTCGCCAATCTCGTCGATTCGCTCGTCGTCATCCGCGAAGAGATTTTCAATCAGAAAAACATGACGCAAGCCAAACTGCTAGAGATACTTAAAGATGACTTCAAGTCGCAGCCCGAACTGCGGCAGAAGTTCCTCAAATCCTATCCGAAATACGGGCAGGACAATCCAGACGTCGATTCGTTGATTCCGATCATCGTCGGTTTCATCCGAGAGGAAATCGCCAAATACAAGATGCCGCCAGACGACGCGCTTTACATACCGGGCACGTTCTGCTGGGTGATGCATCAACGGCTTGGAGCGGAAACAGGCTCTACGCCAGACGGCCGCGTCGCAGGCTTCCCGTTTGCGGACGGCGCAGGCCCTGCGCAAGGCCGCGAGAAGCTTGGACCGAGCGCCGCCGTCAAATCCGTCTGCTCATGGGAGCACTACCCGCTCGTCGGTGGCTCCGCCTTTAACATGAAGTATTCCAAGGAGTTGCTTGCGACGGATGACGCCCGCGAAAAGCTGCTCGCTCTCGTCAACGCCTTCATTAAAGGCGGCGGTTTCCAAACGCAAATCAACGTGACCGACAACGAGACGCTGAAAAAAGCCATCGCCCATCCGGACGAATATGCGGATCTTGTCGTCCGCATCGGCGGCTACACGGACTATTTTGTCCGCCTCTCCCCCGGCATGCAACAGGAACTCCTTCTGCGGACGCAATATACAAATATTTAGCTAAAAGCCTAAAGCTAAAAGCTTAAAGCAAATGCTATTCTTGTCGCTTTCGTCCTTTTAATAATTTTCCAGCGTCCGTTTCAGCCCCGCCAGGAAGGCGATGACATCGCCTTCCTGTGAGCCATGCCCGAAACTGACGCGTAGCGCGCCGCGCACGGTCGCGTCATTGAATCCCATACCTTTGAAGACATGGCTCAGTTCGCCGCTTTCCGCCGAACAGGCGCTTCCCGTGCTGATGACGATAGCTTCGTTCTGCGCCAAAATCCGCTTCAAAACGGCTCCTTCATAGCCTTTGAACGCGAATGACGCGATATACGGCGAACCATCTTGTGGACTCAACCGAATCAATCCGTATTTTTCTAACGGTGCCAATCCATTCCATAGCAACTCGTTCAGCTGACGGACCTTATCATATACGTTTTTCTGTTCCGCAACAGCCATTTCCGCCGCATCAGCGAACATCATGACGCCGACGGCGTCTACCGTTCCTGAACGCAGACCGCCTTGCTGTCCGCCGCCTAAAATCAACGGACGTAGTTTGATTCCGTTGCGCACAATCAACGCTCCAACGGACGATGGACCGCCAATTTTTCGTGACGAAACCGCCATCATGTCGATTCCGGCGGAACGCCATGGAATCGAAAGCTTTCCGAAACTCTGCGCGGCGTCCACAAGCAGTCGGCCGCCGCCCCCCGCATCCATCCGTTTGCGGATCGACAGCACATCCTGCACAGCGCCGCTTTCGTTGTTCGCATGGCAGACACAAACCAGAGAATTCTTTGACAAACCATTCTCCGGCAACATGATCCGTCCATCGCCGTCTACCGCCATCTTACAGCAATTGCCGCAAGTTTCCGCCGGACGCAACATGGCGGGATGAGCCGCAGCATCAACGAAAATGCCGCCTTGTTCATCAAAACTTCCCCGAATCGCCAAATTCAACGCTTCCGTTCCGCCACTTGTCCACACGACATGCGCTTCGCCGTCACGAATTCCAAGACATTGCAACAGACGATGTTCCGACTCCCGAATCTTCCGCCGGCAGGCCTCCGCATAGACCGTCCCGCCATGTGGATTCAGCGAATAATCGCGGCAATATTCCGCATAGCGATTGGCGATTTCCTCCCGAACAAGACCGGAGGCCGCATAGTCAAGATAAATCATTGAAGCCCCCTATTTTGGAAAAACTTCGCCTTGCGTGTAAAGGCCGTCCGCAATCCGTTCATACCGTTGGATAATCTCCAGAAAATCATCCAAACGTGCATTCAACGATGTGCTACGCCGTTCATATTCATCAAGATACGCATCCAGTTCACGCTGTTTCGTCAATGCCTTCAAAAACGCCTCGCGTGCTTTTTTGAATTCCTTTCCAAAACGCCGCAACTTGCCTTCCCGCAACAGCTGCAACGCATCGACGTAAAGTCCCAATGAATCCCGCAAAAAATACGGTGCGTCCATCTGTAAGTCCTTGAAACGCTGTTCCAAACGCATAAACGCACGCGTATCCGCCTTGTAGTCCTCCAGCAGTTTCGGAATCTCCTCCAACCGAACGCGTTTCAATGCATCCGGCCCGCTGCCGCCCACCGACGGAACCGTCTCCAATTCCGCGACACGTTCCGCGATCATTTCCGCTCCGCCGCCACGATGGCGTTGCAGACTGACGATCGACACGCGATGTTCATAGAATTCCTGCCGTCCTTTTCCTTCTGGATAATACTTCCTAAGTAGCTCATCGAAAACCACAAGCGGATCACGTCCCGAACGCTCCCCCTGAAGCATCGAAACAAACAGATCGGACTGGCCGCGCCGCAACGTCTCCAAACTGAGCAACAGCAAATCCGCATGCAGCATGAAAAATTCAAACAACGGGCGGAACTCAACGTCGATTCCGCCGCCCACCAGCATGTCGATGCTTGGAAACTCCCGCAGCGAATATTGGTTGCGGGCGATTTCATAATCCTTTGACATGAGGCCGACGCCGCCCATCTCTTCCACGAGAATGCGATGCGTTATGCCCGCCGCCAGCCAATTCGCCGTCGGCGTCTCACGCTTTTTCCACAACGACGGCAGAGGCTCCTCTTCGCCGCCTTCCGGTTTCGGCAATTCCATTTCACGGCGCATGATCAACGCATATACAATGGAATGAACGACTTCCACGTTGCTCATGTCCGGCCGAAACCGCACCCGCGTGTAGCTGCTTTTCTCTTCTGCCTCTTCTTCGCCTCCAGACGCCATTTCCACAACCGTCAGCGTCTTCGTCGGCTGACCGCTGAATCCCAACAGTTTATCGATGCGTTCAAAGCATCTGGAGACGAACACGCCTACGGCACGGCTGCGCGCCTCCGTCGTCGCTCTCACACGGATGCGTCCAGATTGGACGACTTCCGTATAATACGTCGCGGCGGGCAGCTGAATCGCCAAAAGCAGAATGCTAATGGCCAAAGCCTTGCCTGGTAGCGTGTTATGCATTAGTTACTGTATTGTTTCACCATCGCCTCATCGGCATCGAGAACCTTCTGGCGGCGAGCCGCGCGGTCCGCCGCGAAACGAGACGCCAATTCTGCGTCGTTCAACGCCAAAATCTGAATCGCCAACAGCGCGGCATTCGTCGCACCGCCGCTGCCGACGCCAACCGTCGCGACCGGAATGCCGCCAGGCATCTGAACGGTCGCCAACAACGCGTCCATTCCGTTCAACGCGCCGCCTTCCACCGGAATGCCGATGACCGGCAGAATCGTATGAGACGCGCAAACGCCCGCCAAATGGGCCGCGCCGCCAGCCGCCGCGATGATGACGCGGATGCCGCGATCCGCCGCGCCACCGATGTATTCCTTCACCACGTCCGGAGTCCTATGTGCGGACATGACACGTACTTCGAACGACACGCCCAACTTTTTCAGCGTATCCATGCAGGACTGGATTTTCGGCAGATCGGAGGAACTGCCCATCAAGACGGCAACTTGCGCCATTTTCGTTTTCCTTGTCTTTTGCGGAACGGCGCAGGGCAAACCCGCGCCGTGTCCATGTCTCTTTTTTCCCATTCCCGCACATCCATCCAACTTCCTAATATACATCATCCTGAACGCTTAACAAGAAAAAAGATCCTCTGCGGAAAGTCACCGTAAAACCACCGCCCCCAAACGCCACGGAAATATTATTATATTATGGTATAGTTTTTGTTGAAAATCCCTTTTATCATGTTATTTTTTATATTCATTCATTTTTGTCTATATGAAAAGAATGCCCAAATGACATTTTTTTCATTGAACCATACAAGATTTTCGCCATTTCAGCGTTTATTGATCAAACGATCGATAACGAACCGCTTATTCATAGTCATCCATGCCCCGTTTCAATAAAAGAAATCTTTTCACGTTAACCGAAGTCATGATCGCCACGGTGGTCCTCGGCCTCGCCGTCGCCGCCACCGCCGCCATCGTTTCGGGAGCCCAGACAACCGTCATCAAGGCGGAAAACAGATGGGCGCGTCAGCATCTGGCATCGAACGCCGCCGAATTCTATCTCATGGCCGGCCCATATGGCCAGTTGCCGTCGGACATCCTTCCGGAAGGTTTCTCCGCAACCTGTCAGCTTCTGGAAGTCGATGATATCCATGAAGATGCGATGGAAGCCATCGACGGATGGATCATCGGCGAATACATGATTGAAGTCTTCGACCGCGACGGCAACCGCATGACCGAAACGCACGTACGGAAGATTCTGAAGGAGGACGACTTCGAATGAAAATGCGTCGCCATCCGTTCACGCTTTTGGAAGTGCTCATCGCCTCCACCATCTTTCTCGGCCTGGCCATCGTCCTCTTCGTCTATGCAGGGCAGACAACGCAGTCGTGGTCCAAACTGCAGGTTCGCCGTAATCAGTTGAACGAACTGCTCGCATTAGACCGCGCCATCGATACGGTCCTGCCAAACATCATCCCCTTCACATGGCCTGATCCAGAAGAAGAAGAAACCATTGTGGAAGCTCCTGTTATCGTGGCACTTCCGGACATGCTCCGTTGCGCTTTTCTCCACCGTCTCAACGATGTGGACGAAGGTGCCATTCGCTTCGCAGAATTCTCCATTGAAGACGACAATCTTGTCCTTAACTACGCGGATCGGCCGTTTTTCGACTGGGAGGATGTCCGCGATATCCAGCATACCTCCATCCTCGCGACAGATGTCGAATCCATCTCCTTCCAATACGCGGATTTCGATGACGACGATACGTTGGATTGGTCCGATCGACTTATCTGGACGGACGAATGGGAGACGGAGGAATCTGAACGGACGGACGCCCCGCTCGCCATCATCATGACCGTCAATTGGAAGGACGGCCGCTCGGAAACATGGTTCCGCCGAACCATGGGCAACAGCTACCGCGAACGTTTCGGCAAATGGGAAGCACCAGACGAAACAACGAATTGACTTCCAACTAGATAGATTAACATGAACACCCACCAAAAGACGCATCCAAGCAACCAAGACGGCATGGCCCTCCTGCTCGTTTTGGCCGTGCTCGCCGCGACCACTATTCTGGCCGCCCACATGATGCTCGTCTCCGAAACCATCGCAAAAGACGCCAAAGTCGCCGCCATCACTAGCGAACTCCGCCTCCAAGCGGAATCCGCCGCAGATATGGGGCTGTGGATGCATCTGACGGATCGCCGCCTCTTCTCAGACCGCACGCTCGGCGTCGATCTTTCCGATCGCGAAGCCACCTCCGATTTCGAGCCGTGGATGATGGATCGCCGTGAACATCTCCTTTACGACGATACATGCCAAGTCTTTATCGGAGATGCCATCAAATCCATTTCCGTCACGAACATCGATTCCGTCAAAAGCGGCATTGACGTCGATGACACGGATTCGATGGATGTCGCCAACGAATTCATCGACATCTACAACGACTACGTCGATAGCAACGACCTCACGAACCTCTACGGCAAGGAGGCGGACGACTACGCGAACGAGGGCTATCCCACCCTCCCGCGCAACGACGCCATGCAGTTCCGCGCGGAAATCTACTGGCTGGAGAATTGGCAGAACGTCATCAGCGGCGAAGTCACCATCATCCCGCCAAAAGGCATCACGATCAACACAGGCTCGTCGTCCGCCGCAGGCGGCTCATCCGGCAGAACCTCCAGCAGGACATCTTCCGGCGGCAGCAGTTCCTCCTCCAGCAGTAAAATTCCGTTCTTCACGGCCACCGAACAGGATTTCATCAATCAAATCACCGATCTTTCCGATTCCGATCTCCAGGCCATTCTGGACGCTCGTGACGCATGGATGCGCGACGCCATCCCGTTGGAGGAATCGCTAGACGCGGACCTCCTTTACAATGTAAAAAGCAAATTCTCCTTCGCCGAATCCAATTATGCGGAAATCACCGCCACGGCCACGGATCCGTCCGGTGAAATCCGCGTGATCCGCACCGTCACACGGGAAGTCAATATGACGAGTACGTCCATCTTCGCGGATCGCGCGAAGGAAACCTTCTCCATCTGGGAGATCCGCAACGAATAAAAAAATATCTATGTCACACAATAAACACTGCAAGACAGCGTTTAATTAGCATAAGTACAAAACAACACATCATCATAGCAAAACCGACAAGATCATATGCCTCATTTCGCACGAAATTCATGCATTGCCTACACATGGAACGAAGACGGCGACTGCCGGGCCGTCATGGCCACCCGTTCCGGTGACAAGTGCAAAATTGTTAAGTTACTGAACGCCAAGGCGGATCAGGACACGTCCGTCGCGGAAGTCCTCTCGGGCTTCGCCAAAACATTGAACGCGAAGGACGCCGCCTTCACCGTCGCATCCAGCCTCGGCCCAGGCTGGGATATGGCGGATGTCACGATGCCGAACCTCCCCACGGAGGAGCTCCGCAACGCCATCGCCTTTGAACTGCGCAAGCATACGCCGCTTTCATTGGACAAAATCCGCTGGGGCTTCCGCTCCACCATCGCCAAGCAGGACAAAAAGCAAGGCAACCGCACACGTATCGTCTATATCAAAACAGATGTATTCGATAAATGGACGGCCAACGTCTCCGCTCTCGGCCAATTGGATATGGTCATCCCCCCTGCCGCGGCGTTGGATCCATTATTTGAAGAAGACGTCGTGACGATTCCAGATAGCGAAGGCGTCACCGCATATGCGCCATCGCCGGATGGACGCGTCGCATCAATGGTTTCCGCCGACGATCTGACGTTGGACAAAGCCCTCCCCGGCGGCTTTATTAAATGGAATGATCTCGAATCACTGCCCAAAGAAGAGCAGATGGCCTACATTCCCGCCGTCGTTCTCGCCGCATACGGCCTAACGTCCGCCGCTGGCCATGACACATCCACCATGCTGCCGTTGCCGCCCAGCCTGAAGCCGCGCCGCAACGTCGCCATGACGCTCTGCGCAAGCGTTCTTCTGGCCATTTCAGTGCTCGCATTGGTCATCTACTCCGTCGTCGGCCTCCAAGGCCGCAGCCGCCAGATTCGCGCGTTGGAAAAGGAACTCAAGAAAGTCAACACCGAATTGGACACCATCCAGAAGCAGATCAAGCCTGAAAAGAAGAAGGCCATCGTCGAACTGCGGAAGGAAATGGCGGACGTCACGCCCAACATCCCGCCGCTACCGTTCGTCCTGCTGGATCTTTCAAAAGCCATTCCGTCGCCCGCATGGCTCTCCGGCAATTTCACATGGGACGAAGGCCTCGTGAAATTCACATTGGAAGAGCCTGTGACGGATCCGACGCTTACCGCCACCATTGATACACAGGAGCTTTTGGACATCATCGAAGACTCCCCTTACATTGGCGATGTTCGCGGCCTCAAATCCAATTATGATGCACGTAACAACAAGCGGACACGCGACTTCGACATGAACGCGCGTTATGACACACCATCCGAGGCCGAACGCGCCAAAACGCGCAATCAAGAACGCGCCGAAGCCGCACGCAGAAAGGCCGCTGAAGAACGCAAGGCCGCTGAAGAGCGTTTGAAGGAGGAAGGCAAGCAGGATGCGGAAGACCAATCATTGGGTACGGACGCATTGCCGAATACAACCCGCGCCACGACCATTCCTTCCAGCCCTATGATGCGTCAAGGCTTCTCCCCTAGAGGATCATCCGACCGCCGTGGCGGCTTCAACCGTCCGCAACGGAATAACCGCGACGGCGATGATTTCGGCCCCGGGCAGCCGCCCGAAAATGGATTTGGGCAACCTCCGCAACCTGCTGAAGGCATGAACTTTCCGCCAGCCCCCGGCGGCGAGCAGAACGATAATGGCTTCGCGCCGCCTCCCAACGACGGCGGACAAAACGGAAACGGCAACGGTTTCGCTCCTCCGAACTTCCCAGGCGGAATGCAACCGCCCACGCCGCCGATGGACAACACACGCAACGTCCGCACTCGTTAGTGCTTGACATACCATAGGATACACAATCATGGCAACAACCGCTAAAAATCAAAAGAACCAATTGATCGTGCTGATCGTCCTGGTGGTCGTTTTCGTCTGCTTCCTCGCCTACCAGTTCCGCGGCGCCGTCAAACTGCCTACGAAATCGCGTGTCGTCCAACTTCAGAAAAAACTGAAAGACGCGCAGGAAAATCTCGCGATCGCGGAATTGGAGAAAGAGGCGTTCGAGCAGGAAATCGCCGAACTGCGCAATCTTTCGGAGCCTTTCTGGGATTCCACCAACCAACGCGCTATCGAGCAGGAAGTACAGCTCCGCTTCGAAGGCATCGCCCGCGATGCGAAACTCACGTGGAAAAATGTGAGAGCGCAAAAGAACAAGAGCAACCTGCGCAACAACATCCAAGAGATCGAAGTCCGCATGGAATTCGATTCGCTGACCATGCAAGATCTCGGCATCTTCTTTGAAAAACTCGAAGAGTTCATGAACCGTACGCACCGCCGTTTCTACTGGTCCAACTTCCGTCTTTCGACCGCTCCTGTCCGCGTGGCCCGTATGCCCGGACAGCCCGGCGGCCCCGGCATGCCTCCTGGCCCAGGCGGGCCTGGCGGACCAGGCATGCCGCCCGGAGCAGGCGGTGCCACGACGTCCACTGGCGCCGCATCCCGTACATTAAAATTACAGCTGACCGCAAAGGCCTACGCTCTCTCGCCTGAAGCTTCCGAATTCATCCTTTCCAACGGCACGGCAGCCATGCCCGTAACAAAAGGAGCCACGACCAAATGAATACACTTGCCTGGATAGTCATCAATGCCGTCCTGCTCGGTACGGCCGCCGTTTCCGTAAAGCTCGCAAAGGACTTGCCTAAAGAGCTGAAGGAAGAACAGAAGCAGCTTCTCTCACAGGAGAAACCTAGCGGCAAGAAGGCGGCGGTAAAGGAAGCCGCCAAAGACGCGAAGGCCACCAAGACTGCGGCGAAGCCTGCGCAGCCTGAACAGAAGGCACCGCAGATCCGCATGGGCACGCTGGACGATATTTGGAAGAAATCGCTTTTCAATCCGGATCGTACGGAACTCGTTGAAACGGAAGCTCCTCAAGACACCGATCAAATTCCTACCACGAACGCAGAATTGGAATTGGGCGGCATCGCGCAGCTCGGCAAGACGCCCGTCGTGATCATTCGCTCGAAACCGCAACAGCGTGGCCGTGGTGGCCGTCCGGGCATGGGCGGCATGGGCGGCATGCAAGGCAATCGTTTCGGCCAGCCTGGCATGGGCGGCATGGGCGGCATGCAAGGCAATCGTTTCCAGCCCGGCAACATGGGCATGATGGGCAACCGTTTCGGACAGAACGGAATGCCGTTGCCTCCATGGATGCAACAGCAACAACAGCAACAACAAGCACAGCCGCAAGGCAAGAAGATTTTCCGTATTGGCGATACCATTAATGATACAGGCTATGTTCTGAAGGACATTCTGCCCGAAGAGCGTGCGTGCATCATCTCCCGCAACGGCAGAGATGAAAAACTCTCCATCGAATTCGGTGACACACAAAGCGCAAGCCGCAAGCAGGATGCCGTCAACTACCAGAAGGAAGTCGTCGCGAAAGCGGAGGCCGCCGCACGGCAGAACAATCCTCAAAACAATCAGAACAATCAGAACCGTTGGCAAGACCGCCGCCGCATGATGATGGGCGGTGGAAACATGCCCGGCGGTATGGGCGGCGGATTCCGCCCAGGCGGTTTCAGCGGTGGTATGATGCCTGGCGGCGGAATGATGCCCGGCGGATTCCGCCCAGGCGGTTTCGGCAACAACAACGGCACGAACAACAACCAGCCCGGCGGCAGCAATCGCGGCGGCTTCGGCGGAAGCAGCGGCGGATTCGGCGGAAATCGCGGCGGCTTCGGCGGAAGCGGCGGCGGTTTCGGTGGAAGCCGCGGCGGCGGCCCGGGAGGACGCTAATCCATTCATTCAACCATGTCCATTCATGGCGTCGCCACAAGACGCCACTAACGATAGAAACAAAATAACATTATATACTGAGAAAGGACCCATCCAACATGCGAATTGCCTTGAAACTGAAACACGCCGTCCAGGCCTTCCTGCCTGTCGCCCTGCTCGTCTCTTTCACCGGCTGCCAAACCGTACAGCCTGAGGAAGATGCTGAAGCCAAACAGCAAAAACCACTTCCGTTCTACAAACTGAGCGTGCCGAAAGCCGAACTCATCGACGACAGCCCGCTTGAAGTGGAGGAAATGGAGCAAAAGAAAACAGAAGAAATCGCGCGAACCGACGTCCCGTCCCGTCCGCAGACCGCTCGCGACACATCGGCCGCATCCTCCGATTATCCGGACAATCTCATCAAAGGCATCACCGCTCCGGACACGAAACTCAACGTCAATCTGCAATTTGACGCGAGCACCATCGACGAAGTCGTCGCCGCCTTCGCCCATGAAGACCTCCTGAACTTCAGCTTCTTGGTGGATCCGAACGTCCGCGGTGCCATCACGATGTCCGTCGTCGCGGAACTCACCGCCCGCGAAGCATGGGAAACCTTTGAGCATATCCTTTGGCTTTCAGGCGCTTACGCATCCAAGAATCCAGGCTTCATCCACATCCTCCCCTTCGAGAAGATGCCGAAGGAACGCCGCATCTACGCCGATCATGACAAACAGCCGAACGTTGAAGTCATCATCCTCAATCTCAAATACAAGAAGAGCACGGATATGATCAACTACCTCCGTCCGTTCATGACGGACGGTGCCGTCGCCACCGACGTGACGGATTCCAATTCCGTCATCATCGTGGAAGCTCCCGCCAACGTCAACAAACTGATGGAACTCGTCAAACGGCTGGATGTCAAGGGCGAAAGCGAATGGCCCGTCAAATGCTACATCTGCCACAACGTCGATCCGGACGTTCTCGCGGAAGAACTCAACACATTGCTTCCCGTTCTCGGTTTCCCAATCGCCCAGGCGAACGCCCCTTCCGGCGGCGCCATCAAAATCACTTCCATCCCGCGTCTGAAATCCATCGTCATCTCCGCCTCCATGCAGGAAGTTCTCGATGAAATCGGCACATGGATCAAATCTCTCGACCGCGAAGACGCGGAAGACAAAGAGGAAATCTACTTCTATAATGTAAAGCACGCCACCGTCGATAGCCTCTCCGCCGCTCTCGATACGTTCTTCCTGACGACGACCACCAGCAATACCTCCAGCAGCAACAACCGTTCCACTTCCTCCCGTACGTCTGCCTCCTCCGGTAGCCGTACCAACAGCACGTCCTCCCGTAACCGCACGACAACCTACAACCGTAACCGCAACACCACCTCCACGCAGGGCAACAACACCAACAACCGTCAGGGCGTGACGACCAACAATACGTCGCAGACCAGCCGGACGAACGCCGCCAACCGTACCACCACGTCGGGCAGCGTCTCCACCTCTGGCTCCGTCAGCATCACGCAGAACGTCTTCGACACGGATGTGACCGTCTATACGGACGATGAAAGCAACCGCATCACGATCAAGACCACGCCCCGCGCATGGAATATGATCAAAGTCTTCCTCTCAAGACAGGACGTCCCGCCCAAACAGGTCGCCATCCAGGCCATCATCACGGAAATCACACTTTCCAAAGACACGGAATACGGCATTTCCTACGCCATCAACAAGATGGTGGACCATGCTGAAGACACGTTGGCCGGTGCCTATTCCGGCGCGGGCGCCATTCCGGAAGCCATCAGCGGCTGGTCCAGCGGCGGTCTCGGCATCCTCTTCCGCGACAAGGCGAACGATCCATTGGCCTACATCAAGGCCGTCGCAGGAAAAGCCAACACGAAGATACTCTCCGAGCCGCAAGTCGTGGCCCGCTCTGGAGCAACGGCTGAACTACAGGTCGGTATGTCCGTCCCAGTCGCCACGGAATCAACATCTTACACCTCCAGTTCCGGTAACTTCTCCACCAATTATGAATACGTCGAAACCGGTGTTATCATGGAAGTGACCCCCTACATCACCGCCGGCAATGACGTCCGCATCGACATCGAGCAGGAAGTCTCCTCCGCCATCGCACAGACGGACGCGGCTCTCGCCTCGAACGTCCCACCGTCCATCGACAAGAAGAAGATGTCCACCGAACTCGTCGTTCCGGACAACACGACGCTACTCATGGGCGGCATGATCCAGACGCAGGACCGTGAAACCTACAGCGGCATCCCGCTGCTCATGGACATCCCCTACATCGGCGCCATCTTCCGCTCGAACTCCAAAGAGAAGGTCCGCACGGAACTCCTCCTCCTCCTGACCGTCAACGTCATCGACAGCAAGAATCCGCAGGAGGAACTCGTCCGCAAATATCGCGCGTCCCTTGAGGAAATCGAAAACCGCCGCAACACCGAATCTCTCTACTAAGCGTTTTGCACAGAGGATCTTCCGACATGCCTGACAACGATATCCAACCATTGCCCGCCGGCAACGACCTCGCAAAGGCCGTGAAATCAGCCATCGCACGGGAACTGAAAATCACCGACAACATGGACGCCCCAGGCGGCACCGCCGCCGCGGACTGGGAACTTGTCTCCTCAAACAAACTGGACGAGAAGAAGCTCATCGCCATCTATACGGAAGTTTCTGGAATTCCGGTACTTGACGAACAGGAAACACGCGATTTGATTCCGTTCCCAGACGTCTCCTACGACTTTTTGAACTCGCAGGACTGCCTGCCCATCACATGGACGGATGACACGGCCGTCATCGCCATCACGTCCCCCTATCCCGCCGCCAACCTCCGCCACCTATGGCTCTCCATCTACAACAGCAAGGCGACGTTTCTGATCGCCCGCCGCGCTTACATTGAACGCTTCATCACAGCGCTTTATGATAAACAAGACGAAAACGAAGGCAACCTCTTCGATTCGGATTCCGAACAAGCCCTCCGCGACCTTGCAAAGGAAGCCCCCATCGTCCGCCTCGTATCCGACATCTTCAACCGCGCACAGGAAATGGGCGCCTCTGATATCCATATCGAACCGACCGAAACAGAAGTCGCCGTCCGATTCCGCATCGATGGTCTTCTCCAGACCGTCCTCCGCCCGCCGAAAAACCAATACGCCGCCATTGCATCGCGTATTAAGTTGCTCGCAGGCATGAACATCGCGGAACGCCGTCTCCCGCAGGATGGTCGTATCGAATTGAACACGCCCGGCAATCCGCTGGACATCCGTGTCTCCACCGTCCCCTGCATGCACGGCGAAAGTATCGTCCTCCGTCTGCTGCAGAAAGATCAAGGCGTCTTCGATCTCGACAAAGTCGGTCTTCTAGACGATACGCGAAAGGAGCTTGAATCGCTCTTCAACATGCCGCACGGTATGATTCTAGTCGTCGGACCTACCGGTTCCGGTAAATCCACTACGCTCTACTGTATCATGCGAATCCTCAACGCCGATTACCGCAAGATCATCACCATCGAAGATCCTGTCGAATACCAGTTGGACGGATTGACGCAGATCCACGTCAAAGCCTCCATCGGCCTGACGTTCGCCAACGGCCTCCGAGCCATCGTTCGTCAGGACCCGGATGTCATTCTCGTCGGTGAAATTCGTGACCGCGAAACGGCGGAAATCGCCATCCAGGCGGCTCTTACAGGTCACTTGGTTCTTTCGACGCTCCATACGAACGACGCCGCCGGCGCCATTTCGCGACTCATCGAAATGGGCGTGGACGCCTTCCTGATCTCCTCCGCTCTGCTCGGCGTCGCCTCCCAGCGTCTTGTCCGCCGAATCTGCCCCGAATGCAAAGGCACGGGACGGCAGGCGGAAGATCCCTCCAAACGTTGCCGCAACTGCCGCGGCACAGGTTACAAAGGACGTATCGCCATCTTCGAGCTGATGATCATCAACGACGAACTCCGCCACGCCATCAACAACCATGAAGACACCACCGTCATCACGAACATCGCCAAAAAGCATGGCATGCGCACGTTGAAGGAAGACGGCGACCTGAAGGTCAAGCTCAAGCTCACGACGGATTCAGAAGTCACGCGCGTCTGCAAGCTCGATATCGCGGCGGTCTGATCCCTTTACCTTATTATATTATGGACATGTTATCCGGCGGCCCAGCCGATTTTCGGCTGGGCCGCCATCATTCTTCATGATGTTTTTTCATTCCATGGAATTGTGAAAACTTGTATTTTCCGCTTCATCATCTATAGTATTTTCTGATTCATCAATCATTTTTTTCTTAAACAAACATAACAAAAGGAAATCATCTCATGCTGAAGAAACTCTTCCTGACCTCCCTCATCTGCGGTCTTTGCTTCACCTCCCTCATGGCTGACGACGCTGACGCGAAGAAAGAAGACAAACTCCTCCCCCTGATCACCATGGAACAGGCGTTTGCCAAAGCCCTCCAGACCCGTAACGTTCTCGCTCAGTACATCAACACCGAAAACGCCAAGCTGGAAAAAGCCACGGACGCTGAAAAAGAAGAAATCACCAAGAACGTCAAGGCCGCTCGTCAGCGTCTTGCTGAAATCAACACCTACATGGACGTCATCTATGGTCTTGGCGGCCGCCGCGCTTACGAATACAACCGCGTCACCTCCGAAATCTATCTCCGCGTCGGTACTGTTTCCGAAGTCTTCACGCGTGCCATCGCCACCCGTGACGCTCTTGCCAAGCAGATCACCGAACTGAAGAAAGCCATCGAAGACGAAACGGATGCCGACAAGAAGAAGAACTTGGAAGCCGCCCAGACGAACGCCGTCAACCGCTACGCCCTCGTCGTCAACGCCCTCTACAACATCTTCCAGATCCATCCCGTCCGTCACTATCACTTTGACGCCGCCACCCGCACCCTCTTCCTCAAGACCAATGACGAAGAAGTGAAGAAACTGCAGGAACAGCTCAAAGAAGCCAAAGAGAAAAAAGAAGCCGACAAGTAAGGCATCATTTCTTCTTGGAATAATCTGAAATTGAAAAGCCTTGGCCCAATCGCCAAGGCTTTTTTAGTAATATCAACAAATAAAAGGAGACATTTTCATGCAATACCTGAAAAAAGAACTCGCCGTCCAGTCCTACTGCCTCCGTCATTTCACGCCTCTCGGCATCCCGGCCGTCGCGAAAAAACTTCTTGAAACAGGCATGACCTACATCGGCATCGGCACGCCGGAAAAGAAAGAGGACTTCCAGTCCGTCATCGACCAGTATGCGGATTTCGGCGTGACCATCGCCGACAATTTCGCCCCCGCCTTCGACGGCAATGAAGCCGTGATGCGCAAAGGCTTTGAATTCTCCAAGTTGCTCGGCCACAACACGATGACCTGCAATTTCAATCTGAACAAGAATATCGTCCAGACGTTTGAACTCGCCGAAAAACTGGCGGCGGAATACGACATCCGCCTCGCCATCCACAACCACGGTTGCTGGCATTGGCTCGGTTCACAGAACATGCTGGATTTCGTCTTCCAGAACACATCCGAACGCATCGGCCTCTGCCTCGACACCGCATGGGCGCAGGATGCCAATCTGAACGCCGTCGAAGCCGTCAAACGCTGGCCGAAACGCATCTTCTCCGTCCATCTGAAGGACTTCGAATACCATAAGGACAAGACACATCACGACGTCGTCATCGGCAAAGGATTCATCGACCTGCCCGGCCTCATGGCCGCCTTGAAGGCCATTAACTTCCACGGCTACATGGCCATCGAATACGAAGGCGAACCGGAAAATCCGATTCCCGCCCTGATCGCTGGCAAAGAAGAAGTCCTCAAGCTGATCTGAGACTGAACTTTTCAATGAGACATCTGGGATATCTGAGATTTCTGAGACATATGAAAACACAAAAGATCGTCCCAGTTGTCTCAGTTGTCCCAGTTGTCCCAAATTAAGTCTCCTCTGCTTCAAACTTTACAATATTTTCAACAACAAAAACTAGCATATCCATGACAAGATTGTACATTATATGACAATCTTGTCATTATTTCATTGTCACCATCCTTTTCCTTCTATATCGCATATCATGTCCGCACAAATCGCTGTTCTTGTCATCCAGATCGGAATCATCCTTCTGATCGCCCGTCTTTTCGGCATTGTCGCCTCTAAACTGAAAATCCCGTCCGTCATGGGGGAACTGCTGGCCGGTATCATCATCGGCCCCTACTGTCTGGGCGGCCTTCCGCTGCCGCTCAAAGCCTTTGGAAACGGCCTCTTCCCGATCATCAGCGCACAGACCATCCCGTTGGATCCCAAGCTGTACGGCATCGCGATCATCGGCTCCATCATCCTGCTGTTCATCTCCGGCCTTGAGACGGATGTCCGCACATTCTTCAAATATTCCGTCGTCGGAACGATCGTCGGCATCGGCGGCATCGTCTGCTCGTTCATCTGCGGCGCGGCCGTCGGCATGCTCGCGTTGGGCTGGGAGTTCATGGATCCGCGCTGCCTCTTCCTCGGCATCCTCTGCACGGCGACATCCGTCGGCATCTCCGCGCGAATCCTCTCCGAACACCGCGCCATGAGTTCGCCGGAAGGCGTCACGATCATGGCGGCGGCGGTCATCGACGACGTTCTCGGCATCGTCTGCCTGGCCATCGTCGTCGGCATCGCGAATGTCGAACTGACGGGCACGAAAATGGCATGGGGCCCCATCCTGTGGATCACCGTCAAATCCTTCGGCATCTGGCTGGGCGTGACGGCCATCGGCCTGCTCATCTCGCGGAAGATCGCGGATTTCCTGAAAATCTTCAAATCCGCCAAAGTCTTCGCCGTTCTGGCCTTCGGCTTCGCGCTGATGCTCGCGGGGCTCTTCGAACAGGCTGGTCTGGCGATGATCGTCGGCGCGTTCGTCATGGGGCTTTCGCTTTCCAAGACGGATATCTCCTTCAAGATCCGTTCCTCCCTTGATCCTCTCTATAACTTCTTCGTTCCGATATTTTTCGTGGTCATGGGCATGCTGGTGGACATTCGCGTTCTGAAGGATCCGGAAGTGCTGAAAATCGGTCTCATCTTCTCCTTCATGGCCATTGTCGGCAAAGTCGTAGGCTGCTTCTTCCCCTCCCTGCTCATGAACTTCAATTCAGTCGGAGCGTTACGTGTCGGCGTCGGCATGGTTCCGCGTTGCGAAGTCGTGCTCATCATCGCAGGTATTGCCGCGACAACGATGATGAAAAACCCTGAATTCGAAGAACTTGAGAAACAGCCAGACGCCATCGAACAGATGATGTCGCAACCGACGCCTATTCCGCGTGAAGTTCCAATTTTCAACAGCAAACTGTTTGGTATCGCCATCATCATGCCGCTCATCACGGCACTGCTCGCGCCGCCGCTTCTTAGCATGACGCTTGCCATCAAGAAAAAAGGCGTTCGCAAGGAAGTAAAAGACAACAACGATACCATCACGAACTACACCTTCCCGTCAGAAGCCATCAAGTTGTTCGTGCTCAATGAGTTGATTGAATTATTGGATAATGAGGGATACATGCATTCAACCTATTCCAAAGGCATCAATATCATCCAGTTCCGACGGGAGGACATCAGTTTTACACTACAAATCAACGGTACGGAATTCATCTTCACCTCCGCGCCGTCGGAAGTTCCGCTTATCAAGACTTGCATCTATGAAAGTGTCGTCGAACTCCACCAAGTGCTTTCAGATTTGAAGAATCTGACCAAGCCTCAAATCCTGAAAGACGATCTGTTCGGAGACAAGCAGGAAGAACAGCCCACCGTCCTTCCGCCAACCAAATCCTCCGTCTCTATGGATTCCATCCTCACGGAGAAAAACATCATTATCAAGTTGAAAAACAACACAAAAGAAGGTATCTTCCACGAACTTCTTGATGTCATCAAACGCAATAATCCGTCGATTGACACAAACGTCTGCTTCCAAAATCTGCTAGAGCGTGAAGCGGTCATCAGCACCTATGCAGGCGATTCCATCGCCATGCCGCATGCGCGAACGACGGGAACGAACACCTTCATCGCCGCCATGGGACTCAAACCGAAAGGCGTCAACTATGACGAGGGGGAAGATCATATTGCGAAGATTTTCATTCTCAGCCTCTGTCCGAAGGACGAGCCCGGCCCATATCTGGAATTCATAACCCACGTTGCACAAGTTCTTTCCGATGCAGAAAAACGCGACAGTCTCATCGCCGCCAAAACGCCGGCGGATGTTCGCAATATCATGATCAGTTGAATGATTTAGCTTGATTAATGGACGTTCAGAATCTCCCGTGCATAACGGACGGATTCTCTTGCACAGGCTTCTTCATATTCAACGGATTCCTGCGATGTTGCTTTCGGCTCCAGTTGATTTTCGATGGTGACATTGATGTGTGGCGCATGCTTCCGAATCAAATCCATCAGATGCGGAAGATCGAATACGCCCTGCCCCAAAGCCACGCCAGTGATTATCCCGCCAGCAGGGAAAACAGATGTAGGATGAATCGCAAAATCCTTGAAATGACACGCATACGCATACGGCAGTAGCGTTTCAAAAGCAAGAGATGGATTTTCCGCTACAAAAAGATTGTTTCCAGTATCCGGACAACTGCCAATCCATTCTCGGTCAAGAGAATCCAATATTTCTACAAATTCGTCTATCAAGGCATCCTGATGGTTTTCCACGGCGAGGCGAATATTGTTTTTCTTCAAATCCGGAATGACTGAACGAAGCTGCTCTTTCTTTTCTTTTAGTTCGGCCGCGAGAATTTTCCTGTCCCACGTATTAAGGCGCAGGCCGCCGAGAGCCGTTCGCAGTACGCTCGCCCCAACATCATGCGCTTTCTTGATTTGCGAAATCAACGCATCTCGATTAGCGCCCCATCCAGCCACTTCGATGTACAATCCAAGCTGTTCGTTCAGCTTGCGGATTTTTGAAATCTGCTCATCATCCGTTAGATACGGCAATTCGCATTGATATCCGTCCAAACCAAGCTCTTTCACATGGCGGATGAATGCGAAAATATCCATCTTTTGTGGACCTGAATAATCTTGGAGTTTGCGCCCCATGGCAAAACGGAAACTCCACGTGATGATGCCAAGCTTCATGGAAACACCTTTTCAGTTCTCATTTTACGGCTGTTTCACGTTCGTATGTATCCAATGGAGCGAAAGCCAACGCCTTGCCTGTATCCAATGCATTGATTTCAGCCATTTCATCATCGGACAATTCGAAGTCGAAGATTTGGAAATTATTTTCAATCATCTGCGGATCAACGGCTTGCGGGATGACGATGACATCATTCTGATTGTCCCAACGCAAAACAATCTGCGCAATGGATTTTTGGCGTTTTTCAGCGATTTTCTTCAATATTGGATGATTGAAAATTCTGCCTCGGCAGAATGGACTCCAGGCTTCACATTGGATTTCGTTCTCCTTGCAGAATTGCCGCAATTCTTTCTGCTGGCAGAACGGATGGATTTCCAGTTGATTGACCATGGGATAAAGTTCACAGTGCGAAAGCAGATTTTTCAATTCCGGTATCGTGAAATTGCTAACACCCAATGAACGGATCTTCCCTGAAGTGTATAATTGCTCCATGATCTTCCAGCTTTTCAGATAGTCTCCAACCGGCCAGTGAATGAGATAAAGATCAATATAATCCAACCCAAGCCTATCAAGGCTGGCCAGACACGCTTCCCGCTGGGTTCCCATAATCTGGTCGTTATTCCATAATTTCGTGGTAACAAAAAGCTCCTCCCGCGGAATGCCGCTAGCCTTGATCGCACAACCGACTGCATATTCATTTCCATAAATCGCAGCAGTATCAATCAGGCGGTATCCGAGGGCAAGTGCTGTTTCAACGCTTTTCTGCGTGAGGCTTCTTGAACGATACACGCCAATTCCGATGGCAGGCATGACGCGCTCATCGGCAAGACGGAATTGTTTGCGGTTCAACATAATATATCCTTTATTATTTGATATATATCATTCGCTATAAAACAGCCATTCATCTCGTTTTATCACGCAAACGGCGCAAATGCGCCGTTGCCTTTTCCATTGACGGCGACGCCTTCCATTTCCACCAGCCAGCCTGGGCGGCATACGGATCCATGCACCATGATACGCGGTAAATCAGCCGGAAGGCGTTTGGACAGAATATCTTCCACAATAGCCGCATCTGCTGGATCCCGCAGATAGACGACCGCGAGTTTCAAATCATCCATCGCCGCTTCATAATTTGAAAGCAGTGCATTTATATTCTCCAACATGCGTTCAGCCTGTCGTCCAACGTCCCCTGGATGCACGATTTGTCCGTTTTTGTCAATACTCGCCGTTCCGGATACATAGTATTTTGAACGATCGCCAAACGTCAATCGCGTCGCACGTTCAAATGTGACGCCGTATTCATGCGTCGGATTCAGATGGTCGAGCGCGGACATGTATGTCACTTGTTCGCGCTGATGGCCGAACAACGCCACGGAATCCATCCGCACCAATCGATCAAACGGATCGCTTTTGCCCTCGATTCCCGTGCTGGCGATGAAATGCGTGTCCGCCGTTAAACCATTGCGCGCAAAGTATTCTCGCCGTGCGACAACCAATCCTGCGTAGTTGTTGTCGATATCGCGGCAATAAATCCATGTCCGTTGCATATTCGCTTCCAACGTCCCGCCAGCGGCCGCCAACTTGCGATCCGCTGCATTGAACTCCTCCGCCATCTGGTCGTAACTGCCTTTGCTTTCCAATATTGGCGTATGAAAGTACATGAGACGGTAGTTCTTAAGGGCGACGGTCACCGTCGCTTCATCCGCTCCGGCATACGAAACATCGCCGCTAGACAAGGCGTAAACTTCACATGAGACGCGACTTCCATTTGTCGGAGCCTGCCCGATGACGGAATACAAACATTTTCCATTGGACATCATGTCGTCGATGACGCGTTTCTGGTTGACGACATCGCTGACGTGGAATTTGATCCACACAGGCTTCGCGCCGTCCAATTCGCCGTCCAATTCACGAAGCAATGCCTCCATTTCCGCGCGAAAACTATTGTGGCACGTTCCTTCCAACGCCACAAATATTTCCGCAACTCCTTGATTGCTCGTGAATACCGACTTCATCTATTGAACTATATCCTTTATTATCTTGTATC
>JAEEGH010008322.1_pt1 | contig 24563 bp, 19 predicted proteins | sample 9134181 | NCBI WGS metagenome assembly JAEEGH01 (sample SAMN16246544, study PRJNA631951) | gut metagenome | biome: gut microbiome; feature: rumen; material: DP-attached | host: Bos | place: Iran: Karaj | collected 2018-10
TAAACATAGATCTCTTTCAGCCCGAACATGTTGTCCGCCGGACACGAATAGTGTTCGATCAGCTTCTCGTCATCTGCCGGGAGAAACGTGAAGTCGTCCGGAACAGCGTGGAGGTTGGCTTTAAATGCGGATTCGTCCGCAAGGATCGGGACGGGTTTCGTTGCTTCCGCTTTCCTGTCCTCGACCGGAATCGTATATGTGGTGAAAGAGTCTTCCTCCGGGAAAGCACTTTTCTTCTTATTCTTGCATCCTGTTGCACTTGACAGTGTACATGCGGCCAATGAAACCAACGCAAATATTCTTAGTACTGACTTTTTCATACTGCAACCCCTCTTCGTGTAACTCTCATTTTACTACTTCTCATGCAAATAAGACGATATTTCAGAAGAAGTTGTTGCGCAAGTGGCCATTCTTATGTTGTACTTTGGATTAGCAATATAAGAGAATCTCCTGTACTATTTTTAAAGTATAATTCTTTCTCGTACCTGTGAAGAATTTTCCATTGTCATATTCGCGATAAGAAAAGACGAGAAGTCCGATGTGAAGAAACGTTCCAGCTTCGAATTGATGTGCTTTTCATATGAATTAATTCCCGGAATCTGCTTTGTCTGTATAACAGTTTTCGCACTCTCCATAGAAAACTGTTCGTACAGGATCGAGCCGGAAACTGTGTTCTCCTAAAAGATGTGCCTGCATATCTTCCAGTTCTTCATCGTGAAGATGGATCAGTTTTCCGCATTTTTTGCATTTGCAGTGAAAACAAACATCCGCAGCGGCATGGCTTTCTTTATCAACATATTCGAAACAAGCAGGGCTGTTGCCATCAATTATGTATTTGTTGAGTATCCCCTCATCTACAAGCTGTTCAAGCTGACGGTATATGGTGGCTTTGCTGATTACCTGGCCTTTTTCGTGAAGGTGTTCATATGCATCGGCGGCAGTAATATGTTTCCCCTGATTGAGTCTTAAGTAGTCAAGGAGAATCTCCTGCTGTTTGGTTTTATATTTTGTTTTCTGTTCCATATTCTCCAGAGCCTCTCTTCTACCAATGTATTATACCGCATGATCCTTGTCAACGAATCTGAGAACCATTCTTAAATTTGTTGACATCATCTCTTTCTTGTGATAAAAATGAGAATGATTCTCAAATTATCTGCGAAAAGGAGACAGAAAATGGAATCTGTAAAAAGGAAGCCGGTTACCATGATCACCGGATATTTAGGAGCGGGAAAAACTACTGTTCTGAATGAGCTTTTGAAAAGCCAGTCCGGGAAGAAACTGGCGATCATCGTAAATGATCTGGGAAGTATCAATGTCGATGCATCCGTCTTACGAGGGAACAACAGCGTTGTTGAGGCTGACTCGAAGATGATCGAAATGACAAACGGATGCATCTGCTGCACGCTCCAGGAAGCGTTTATGGAGCAGATCGAGAAACTGTCAATGGATGATAAAGTGGACAGCATCATCGTGGAGGCATCAGGTGTCAGTAATCCTGCAGCGATCGCATTCGGCTTTCTGAACTATCAGAAGATGCGGGGGCAAAGCAGTGTCTATCTGGATTCGATCGTTACGGTGGCGGATGCGGACAGGTTATATAACGAGTTTATCGAAGACATGCGTGATTTGGCAGATGACAGATCAGAAGAGGAAGATCCGGATATCATCAATCTTGTTATGGATCAAATCGAGTTCTGCAACGTGGTCCTTCTCAGTAAGTGCGATCTTCTGAGCAGGGAGCAGGTCGATGAGATTAAGAAAGTGATCCGTAGTTTCCAAAACGAAGCGGAGATCTATGAATGTGTCAACGGAATGATCGATCCGGAAAAGATTTTCCGCGGTACGAAATTCGATTACGACAAAGTGCTGCATTCATCTGCTTTACAGCGTGCCATGGAGAGAGAAGCCCGGATGGAAGAAGAATATGAAGACGACTACGGGATCAGTTCTTTCGCATTTAAAGATCCAAGGCCTTTTGACTATGACAAGTTTATCGATCTTGTCAGTAATGACTTCCCTCAGGAATTGATCCGGGGTAAAGGATATATGTGGTTCAAAGGCGACGATATTCATGTTCATCTTTTCGAGCAGGCGGGAAGAAACTCAGCGGTAACGGAAGTTTCGAATTGGGTCGCATCTATGCCCGAAGAAGAGCAGCAGAGGATTTTTGAGGAGTTTCCGGACATTAAGGAAGAGTGGCATGAGAAATATGGCGACAGACTAAACCAGCTGGTGTTTATCGGTCGAGGTTACGATAAAGAAGCTTTTGTAGAGAAACTGAAGGAGTGTCTTGTAGATTAAAGTGAAACCGGTATATATCTTCACTGGATTCCTCGATAGCGGTAAGACGACCACGATTCAGGAATTCATTATGGGAGTGCAGAATAAAGATCCGAAGAAAACACTGCTCCTTGTATGCGAAGAAGGAGAGGAGGAATATGATCCGGAAGTTTATGACTCGCTGGATGTTGATATCCGCTATATAGAAGATGAGGCAACACTTACGAAAGAGTACGTGGATAATCTTGAAGAGGATACCGGCGCTGACAGGATCCTCATCGAATATAACGGGATGTGGAATACATCTCTTCCCCGGAGGATCTGGGATCCGCAACAGATATACGAAATCATGCTGGTCGATACGACTACTTTTGAAATGTATCTGAATAATCTAAAAGCACTCATCGCCGACAAGATCAGAACCGCCGATATGATGCTTTTTAAACGATGTAATGAAGAGCCTGAGAAGCTTGCAATGTATAGAAGAAGTGCACGGGCTTTGAATAATCATGTGGATATTGTTTTCCGAAATGATGATGGAGAAATCGAACTGGATCAGGCGGTCCTTCTTCCATTTGATCCCGACTCCGATCCGTTGAATATAGAAGATGATACTTTCGCTGCATTCTTTATTGATACTATGGAGAATCCTGACCGGTATGTCGGAAAGACTGTCAACTACACAGGCATGGTGTTTACGACCAAGAGCGAAAAAGGACACTCCTTTCTTCTTGGAAGGATCGCCATGACCTGTTGTGCGGAGGATCTGACTCTCTTCGGATTCATTTGCGATTATGACGGAGACATTGGCGAGATCAGAAAAGATGACTGGCTGAATATAACCTGTGTGATGGAAAAAGAATACTCCGAAAAATACGGTATCTGGCATCCGATATGTAAAGTTACCAAGCTTTCCCGTTGCGAAGAAAGAGAAAAGGTGATCGACGTAAAGTAAGATTTTGTGCAGGCCTAAATCCAATAGCCTTCATTAATATATTGGGGTCAAATTATATCGCGAGTAAACTGTTCTGTGGATCTGCTATGTGTCGTGTATGATCTCAACACTACAAATAGAATACTCGAAAAACTATAAATGAAACACTCGAAAAATTATTAATAGGGGTTCGTAGAACCAAGCCGAAGTTGCATAAAGCGGGCGTGCAGTTTTCTCTTGACAGGACAGCCATCTGTATATTTTCATAAATTAGAAAAAAAATTATTTCTTGTACCTGCGAAGAAATGTCCATTGTCATGTGTCTATAGGATAGATGCGGACATAAGGAGGTCGAGAAATATGAAGAAGAGAACGACACGAAACTGTTCCGGAGCGAAAAAGAATACCGGCAAAAATGCAGAATTGACAGACTTCTTACCTGGTGTTACCATGAAGATAAACTACAAATGTATTTTATTAACGGGAGAGAAGTTATGAGTGGGAAGGATATCAGAAAGCTTCCGGATGCGGAATTTGAGATCATGCGTGCGATCTGGCAGTGTCATGAGCCGGTGACTTCCCCGGTCCTTACAGAAAAACTGCGCATCACTCTCCCGGAGAAAGACTGGAAACAGCAGACCGTGATGACCATGCTCGTCCGCCTGGAGAAAAAGTCCTTTCTCAGTTCTGAGAAAAACGGGAAGGAAAGATACTATTCTCCGGCAGTAACAGAAGAGGAGTACCTTCAGGTAGAAGCATTAAGCCTTCGCCAGCGTTTTGGAGGGACGCGGATGACCGGTCTTGTGAAATCTCTTTATGACGGTGGCGAGTTGTCGAAGGAAGAGATCTCAGATTTAAGAAAGTGGCTCGATGAGCAGTGAGGCAGATATGGTATCCGTATTTCAGGCGATCCTTCTAAATTCCTTGAATATGTCATTAGTGGCGCTGCAGCTGATGGTGATCCTTTCTGCGCTGAAAAACAGGCAGTCACCCAGGATCCGCTATTACTCCTGGCTGATCGTCCTGATCGGTTTTCTGATCCCGGTGAGATTTACCTTTGGAAAAGCACTGTTCCATTTCCCCGGTGGTTCCTCTTCCGCACCGGTTGCTGCGGGGACCATATCACATCCTGTGGAAGCTACCAGCTCAGGTATTTCTTTTCACTCGGTATTAGGCATTCTTTTCGTCGTGTATCTTCTGGGCGCACTTTCTTTCCTGGCATTCTCTTTTATCCGTTTCTTACGATGGAAAAGAACTGTTCTTCGTCTTTCCCGTTCCTATGCGGTATCTGATGCATTTCTTAAGCCGATCGCAGAAGAGATGGGAGTTTCCGAAGCCAGATTAGTTTTGACCGATGCGGTTTCTTCTCCGATGATGATCGGTCTTCTTACTCCAACGATACTTCTTCCTGTGCGTAAATATGATTACGATGAACTCCGGTTGATCGTTAAGCATGAACTGACGCATTTCCAGCATAAGGATCTTTGGATCAAATTCCTGCTGATCGTATGCCGTGCCATTCACTGGTTCAATCCGCTCATGATCCTTTTCGGAAGAGCGATCGAAAAGGAATGTGAGTACTATTGCGATATGGCGGTCATGGAAGTGGAGCCGAAGAGCATGAGAAAAGTCTATTGCCAGTCGATCCTGAACACGCTGGCCGATCAGGTGCAGCGGAAAAACAGTTCTTTCCGGCCGGTACTTGCGACGAGCTTTTATTCGCCGAAGACCGGATTGAAGCACAGATTTTCGATGGTGCTCAGCGGGAAGAAGAGAACGATCGCGGGTATTTTAGTTCTTGCAGTTCTTTTGACCGCAGTGTCCGGTTTTGCCATCTCGACTGCAGTATCTGAGGAAGTGCCTTCGGAAGCGGAACCTGAGGTGTCGGAAACGGAAGGAACGGACGCCGAGGTAACGGTGGCGCCGCTTCCGAGTGAGTCTGTGGAAGGATCGGAAACGGAAGACAGTGCTATTCTCGAACCCACGGAGAGCTTAACGTATGCTTCGGAAAATGAGCCCCATACTTCGGAGAGTGCGCCAGATGATCCCGAAAGCGCAACCTATGCTTCGGAGAGCAAGCCGTGGCCGGATGAGACGGCGATCTTTGCATCGGACGCTTCTTATGAGACGTTTATCAGCGAATCCTATGCGCCTACGAGTTCTCTTGCGGAGTCATAGGACAAATACATATATTTTTTTGCTTATAAAAACTACATCTGTAGTGAATGAAAGGAAGGATGATAATGAAAAGAAATCTACGGAGAATACTCGGACTCGGCTTAAGCATTTTGATGCTTGCCTCATCCGGATGCTTCTCGAAAAAGAAACAGAAAGAGACGGGCGCGGGTGCCTCCTCGGAGATCTCGTCCCGGGAAGAGAATATTGTTTTAAATAAGGGACAGTTTGTGAAGGCGGAGGATGCATTTTTTGAAACAAAAGAGATCCCTCTACAGCTTCCGTTGGATAGTGATAAGAAAGTAAAGACGATCGAATACATGGACACCCTGATCAGGGACGATCAGGTGATCTGCGGATACCTCGTGGAATATGAAGGGGATATCTGGGTATATGGCATCGCGGTATTTACCAGAGAGGGCGAACTGAAGAAAAACGTGATCCTTCCGGAGGGCGAGATATTAAGTTCCATTACCCCCGGGAAGGAAGGCGAGCTGCTGGTGGTTTCGGTGTACGGGGCGGACGGAAAACGCCTTCGACTTCATCGCATCACGGCAGATAGCAAACTCGAAAAGATCCTGGATTTTTCAAATAATGTGTATTTCGGAGCGGATGCGTATTTTACCATGCTGGATGACGGATCCTATCTGGCGCACTGCTTCGGAACAGTATTCCATATCAGCGCTTCGGGAGAACTCCTTGACGAGTTGAGCGTGCCGAATTCGCAGCACACGATGGTGCGTCTGGAAGATGGCTTTTACTGCGGCATCTTTGAGTGGAACGATGACTACACGGAAGAAGTACTGTCCATTCAGAAGATCGATCTTAAGGAATGGAAAACAGAAGGGGAGAAGATCCGGATCGACAGTAAATGGCTCTATAACTTTGCCCAGACCGGGAAGGACTGCTACCACGCGGATATCAACGGCATCTATAAACTGGACATGAAGGCGGGCACTTCTTCCCTGATCGTTTCATGGAATGAGACGGACTGTGTGCCGGGTATCATGAGAGATCCGGTATTTTTCGTTCCCTCTTCAGATGAGGTTCTTTTTATAAAGAAAAAACAGCCGAAGGAAAGAAGTATCAGCGGTGGATCTGAAAATGTTCTTATCCGTCTCACCCGCGCGGAAAAGAACCCATACGCGGGGAAGAGGATCCTGACCGCGGCGATCGCCGGAGAAGGGGAAAAGGAAGTCTTCCAGGAGATCATGAAACAGTATAATACGGATCCGAAAAGCACTTCGCGTATCCAGATCGTTGATTACAATTCTCTTTACGGGATCTATGGTTCCTCGGAGACGGAGGAGGATCTTCTTGACCGGATCAACCAGGAGATCCTTTCCGGGACTGGTCCCGACATCCTCATTAACTGCGCCGGTTATCCGAGGTTTTCCACCTCAGGCAGGATGACGGATATGAATCCATATTTTGACGGAAATAACGGGATCTCCAGAGACGACTACTACGACAATATCTTCCGCGCGTATGAGACGGACGGGAAACTTTATCAGGTACCGGTCTATGTGGAAATGAGCGGACTTTTATATAACGATGCGCTTCTGGAAAATAAGCATACGTATTCACTTTCGGATCTGCTGTCCGCGGGAGATGCCCTTCCTTCCGATAAGCAGCTGCTGCCGGTATATTCCTGTGAAGAGATCCTGGACATGCTTCTTCCTGTCATGCTGACGTCTTTTGTCAGCGACGAGACCGGAACGTGCAGTTTTGACAGTCCGGAGTTTAAGGACCTTCTGGAATTCTGCAGAAAATACGGACAGCCTCAGGAAAGGCTCGAAAGAAACGGCGGCGCCTGGGTCGATCCGGTCGAGTATCTGAATGCGGAGACGGTGGCTGCAGTTCCTTACTCGGTAAACCATGTGATGCAATACTCGGACTATGCAGGTGCTCTCCGGGGGCAGGCTCTTTTCGGCGGGTATCCTCTGGCGGACAGCTCCGGTGTGGGCGCGGATACTATCATGTCCGTAGGTGTGTGTGCAGCATCTTCCGGGAAGGAGGAGGCGTTCGGTTTTGTCCGCTATCTGCTCTCTCCTGAAACACAGGTCCGGCTTTCCCATTATCTCGGCGGTTTCCCGGTTCACCGTGCTTCGTGTAAAGAAACGACCGAACAGCTGGTCAGTGAATATGCACTCTTTATTACAGCACCTTCTGATCCGTCGATGGCGCAGCCCGGGAAATACTATGTGGAGGAGAAGGTAGTATGCGAAGGGATCCCGGAACTGATGGGAAAAGTCAGCGCTGCCTCATACAAAGACCCGTTTATTCAGAATATCGTAAAAGAAGAAGCGGCCGCCTTTTTCAATAACCAGAAAAGTGCAGAAGAGGTGTCAGGATCCATACAGAACCGTGCAAAGATCGTCGTACAGGAAAGAAGTTTCTGAAAAAATGTGATAAAACCAAGAAAGATTCAAATATCTTTATGAAATTGGGAGCCGTAGAATAAGGGCATCAAGGCAATGGAGGTATTGTTATGGAAACAAGAACAACGAAATCAAAAAACAAAAGATGGTTATCACTGCTTGTGGCGATGATGGTGATCCTGTCAATTTCACTCACTGTATTTGCGGCAAAACCCGAAGCCCGCACATTTAATGTCAGGTGGAGTTCCGACTACGATCATGTCGAGACAACGGTAAAAATAGCGCCGAGCAATTCGAAGGGAACAAAAGGAACGATCACTTTTGAGGAAGATTGCAGTTTTGATTGTCCGTATAAAGATGGTGAGATTTTCTGCTTTGACGCCGGATCAGTATTCAATTATGTGATTGATTCTATGAAAGACGGCGGGAAGATCACACTCACATACAAAGGTGGCGGTGGAATGAATTCAGATATCGCTACTATGACATGTAGTGGAGACCTGTATACTTTCTCAGGCAAGATCCACATCAGAGGGACAAACAAGTTTGCAAACATCTGGAAAATCGATTGTTTCAAAAAAGGAGATCCTGCTAGGAAGGTCGGCTTCTATTTTAGAGATACCTGATTTAAACAGCATTTGTGAAACATGACACTTTCTTAAAGGCGTTGCCTCAAATGAGACAACGCCTTTTTGCGTTATGGCGAATGACGAAAACGTCACGCGCTTCGCGCCCAAAGGGAATACAATGAGAATATGGACATTTTTTGCATGCGTAGATTGGTATGACTGATCTTTGCCATGAGCGAAAAGCATCTGTGAGGGGAAATGTGTTATGTATAAGAGAAAACGTGCAGTCGCGCTACTGCTGTGCGCGGCCATGATGATAGGTGTCAGCTGTAAGAAGGATCCGAAAAATGATGCTCCGAATTCGAGCGGACTGAACTCCGACACGCCGGTAAACGGTGACCCGGACACTAGCAGTGCGAGAAATTACGGTCTGACGGACGGCGGAACAGTGATCCTTGAGGACGATCCGTTCTTCGATATTGTGGATACGCAACTGGAACTTCCGGGTTCGGAAGGAAAGACGATCGCCTCTTTGGATATCGACCGTGATAATATACGCTTTGTCGGAAATACGATCTCCGTGACGCAGTGCGGTGTCGAATATGTGGTGCCGAAGGACGTTCGGGAGAAGATGAAACTGCTCGAGAGTAACGGAGAATCTGATGAGCTTGAGAAGCTTCGATCCGAATATTCCATGCACTTTAATGCGCTATTTGACCTTAATGGGAAACTTCTGAGATATACGCAGAGTGTTTTTCAGGAGAATATTCTTACTTCCTTTGAAGGACCAAACGGGGAAAGCTACGCCATCGTAGATGACAATAATACGATCTGTCTTATGAAGATCCAGCCGGATGGAAGCATGGAGAATGTGCGGTCCTTCAATGCCGGCTTTGTCCAGAATGCCCTTATGTTGCCGGATGGTACTCTGGTATGTGCCACATCTGAAGGTGTCACGATTTTTGATGCACAGGGCAATCAGAAAGGCCTCATTCAGGAAGAAGGGTTTTCCGGAGAACTCTACTCCCAGGGCGGGAAGTGCTATGGCAGATTCATCTCCTATGATTTCTCCGTTTTTGAGATCAAAGAAGATTGTCTCAAAGAGATCGATATTCAGAGTTGCAGGTTTGTAGGAGATAAGTTACCGATTAAGACCAGTGGAATGCTGATCAACTCTGCTGACGGGACCTTTGTTTATTCCCAGAACGGCCTGAAAAAGATGGATCTGACCGACCCGGAAAAATCGGTTGAGATGTTTTCCTGGAGTGATACGGATTATGATCCCACCAGTGTGCTGCGACGGGTGAAGGTCATCTCTGGTAACGAATTCTGTTTCCTCGTTCTGAAAGAAGACGTTGCATCGGATGGTTCATACAGTGCGCGACCGCATGTTCTTCATGCCGTTCGTGCCGCGAAGAATCCGTATGCCGGCAGGAAACGCCTCTTTGTCGGCGAGTTTCTAGAGGCGATCAACCGCGAATTAGTAATTCGCTATAATACTGACCCGTCCTCTACATGCCGAGTCAGTCTCTACGACTATACTATCGATGTGGGAAACAGTGGTTCCATGAATAACGAGGCCGATCTGTCAGATAGAGTATATCTCGACATGATCTCAGGAGACGGCCCGGACATACTGGCCGGTTTTTCGCGGTATGCCCAATTCAACTCGGACAATGTCCTTCTGGACCTGAATCCCATGATCGATGCTACAGATGGAACGGGACTGGACCGAAGTCAGTATTTCGATAACATCATCCGGGCACAGGAAGTCGGAGGCAAACTCTATCAGCTTCCGGTAGAGTTCGAGTTATATGGTCTTCTGGGAAATAAGAATCTGGTCGGTGAAGCGAGACCGCGTTCTTACGATGAATTCATGCAGCAGATGGATGCGCTGCCGTCTGACGTAAGCGTGATGTATCAGACCGATGATAAAGAATTCCTCCAGATGTTTATCGGTGAGTGCGGAGAAAACTTCATCGACTATTCCGAGCAGAAAGTAAACTTCAAAAGCGATGAATTTAAGAAACTTCTGGAGATCGTGAAGAAGTATGGTATCCGGAATCTGAATCGTATGGAAGATTATCGGGATGACATGTCACTTTTCATGGATGATAAACTCGCATGGTATAGCATGTATATGTACTGTCTCCGTGATTATGCTGGTTATCTGGCGAGGTTCGGAGATAACATCACTTTCTCCGGCTTCCCGGGAAATAATGGAAACGGAGTAGTCGCGAATGTCGACACGTCCATCGGGATCTCTGCTTATACCAAGAACAGTAAAGAAGCGTGGGAATTCATCCGGTATATCCTCGCAAATACGATGACAGATAACCTTTACGGAGCATTGAGGATCCCGCTTTCGCGTTCGGGGCTCGACCAGCTCAACCAGGCGCTGATCGCCGATAGTGAAGAGAAAATGAAGAACTGGAATGAAGGTCAGTCAAATCCGGGTATGCAGTATCCGGACAAGTTAACTCCTGAAATGGCAAAAGCATTTGTCTCCATCGTGGAGAGCGTGACAGCCGTGCGGAAGTCTGACCCGGCGGTGCTGCTTATTATCTATGAGGAAGCGCCGGCATATTTTCTCAACCAGAAAAGCGTTGACGATGTGGCGGATATTATCCAGAACAGATGCAAGATCATCGTTCAGGAGCGCGGCTGAGCGTGTGATTTAATTCGAAAAAACAAAACAGGGCGTTTGACAGATTTATCGTCGCTTATCGTTTTGCCTGTTTTTATATGTTTTTTTGTAAAATAAACACCAAATAAACACCAAAAATCGTTTCAGGATACTTGCTGGCATCTTTAGCTTTTTCTTTTTGAGAAGAGAGAAACGTGATGACTTTTCAGAAATTTTCCCAATAGTGTAACCATATGTGAGAAAATGTCGCTAATAAGGGTGAATGCGCATGAAAAAAACGGAGGAGAGTTTCTTGGAAGACGATAAGATCGTAGATTTATTCTTATCCAGAGACGAACAGGCTATTACTGAGACGTCAAAGAAATACGGCAAGCGGCTTCGACGGATCGCATTTGATATCCTGTGCGACCACGAGGCGGCGGAAGAGTGCGAGAACGATGCGTACTTAAAGACATGGAACCTGATTCCACCTCACGAACCGCGGACGTATCTCTTTGCATTTGTTGGAAGGATCGTCAGACACTGTGCGCTGGATATCTGCAAGGCCAATCGCCGGCAGAAGCGGAATGCCGTGTATAGTGAACTGACACAGGAGATGCAGGAATGTATTCCGGCGCCCTATTCCACAGAAGCGGAGATGGACAGGCTTTGCCTCAAGGAACTCTTGGAGACCTTTCTGGATTCCTGCTCTGAAGAGCAGCAGAGAGTGTTTGTTAGAAGATACTGGTACTTCGAATCCGTCGAAAGTATTGCCAAAAGATATGGTATGACGCAAAGCAAAGTCAAGACAGTGCTTTTCCGGATGAGAAAGAAACTGAAAGAGAATCTGAAAAATGGAGGTTATTCTCTATGACGGGTCACGATTTATTGGATACTTTAGGCGATATTGATGCCCGATTCCTTCGGAGCGAGGCGGATATGCAGGCAAAGAACGACGGAAAATACATGTGGTTGGCTGTTGCTGCCGCGCTTCTGGTGATTGCAGGGGGCGTCTATGTCGTCTCGAGATTTGTTCTGCCAGGAAGGCAGGAGGCGAAAGCCACAGCTGCCGTCACGTATACTGCGCCATCAGAAACGACGAATACTGTCCCAACGTCTTCCACCAATGCGCCGGACAGTAAAGAGCAGGGGGTCTATGTTCCTGAAATCGTCCTTCCGGAAGGGAAAGTGTCATTGATGGCGGATATGGTCGGATTAGTGGTCTATGGGGGCGGCATCTATACGCAGGCTGAGTACTATGGCGAACAGGATCTGGAAAAGGTTTCAGAACTGATCGGCGAGCGCCTCGGAACGGCGAAGGGCAATCTGGATGAGTGGTCTTCACAGGATGAGTACGCAACTGAATTTGCATCGACTACGGCAGGAGAGGTCTATACGGTCAAGGGCTATGACCCGGACTTCAGAATATGTGTATGTGTATACGAAAATGATGATATCCTCCGAATGGTCATGTTCATGGAGCGGATGAATAATATCACGCTTGCCACAGGAGAAGATATCTTCGAGACCCGGTTACACATATACGGGAATGTGAAATCGGTTCAGAAACAGAGTCAGGAGGATTGGAATCATGGCAGAGGGAACCGAAGTGATGTTTCGATCAGTGACGAAGTCTGGGACGCCTTTTGGAAAAGCACTGTCGACGCGCCTGTCATTGATACCTGGTCGGACGTGAACGAGGCGGAGACGTGGTATCGGGAAGGGAAAATCGTTCATCTGTATCTTCAGATGGAAGACGGAACAGTGAACCATATCCGGCTAAAGGAAGGCGGATATGTCGGTTACATGATAACCCAGGATTCTTTTTGGGTGAAGATCCCTCTTGATGTCTTCGACCAAGTGTTTGAGAAGGTTCAAGAGTAATGTTGCCTCCCGTTCTTTTCTGACAGGATGGAGCCTGACGGATTATTCCTCAAGCACCGTAGGATTCAGTAAGAAATCATATATGTTCACAAGCAGGATTCCATCTTCCTCATAATGGGGTGAAATCATATCGCCTGTGATGACGATACGCTTAAAAGCATCTTTGATTTTGGTGAATGGACGTGTTGTCAAAAATGACACAAATCCATTTTTTCTCCATTCAGAACTTGAAACGAATAGATTCGGATTCTTGTCGTAGAAATTCCGGAGTTCCGTTCTTTTTCTTCCTTGCATTGCATTTGAACTGTAGGCCCACTCTGACAATTTTGTCCCGGCGGAAAGAGGGGAGCGCTTTATGCATTTTTCTCCGGCTCGCGTTTGCTCAGCCAATCTCTCAGAAGAAAACTGCAGTAGTAAGGAAAAGTGTACATATTGTCTGCAAACCCTATGTTGTTGAAAGACAGCTTTATTCCCCACGCGATATCATGGTATCGCTCGTTCTTGATAAGAGACTTCATGGACTGTGCTCGACCGCTCCGGGCTTTTACTTCGACAGGGATCAAGTTATCTTTGTCTCTGATGAAAAAGTCTTCCTCAAGGGTTCCGTCGTCTCTTTTGTAATAGAACAGATTATATCCACTCTTGTAAAATGCTTCAGCAACGATGCTTTCGTAAATGGCTCCTTTATACACCCCAAGATTCTTATTCGAGCGTAAATCATCCTGCGCCTCGTCATCCAGCATGGCGATAAGAAGTCCTGTATCAGCCAGATACAATTTGAATTTGGTGTCATCGTAATTACCTTTTAAAGGAAGCTCAGGGAAATTAAGGCAATAGCACTTCTTAACAATCCCGGCGTCCTGAAGCCAGTCAATACACCCCCCATAATCATGAAAACGGGCGCCTTTAGCAACCTTTGAAATCTGGAATTTCTTGTTCTCCTTGGCCAGCTGGGCAGGAATAGCATCAAAAACACGAGTGATCCTGGTCTGATCCACTCCGTCAGCATACTTTCTAATATCTTCACGATATGCATGGATGATCTGTGTTTGTAATTCGAGGGTGCTGGAGAAGGTATTATTCGTGAAATACCGGGATACGACTTCCGGCATACCCCCGAGAATACAATAGTCGATAAACAGAGAGGATATAGTATTCTCAGTGGCTTTATTAAATGGCTTCAATTGAATCATGTGATCCAGCATATCCGACTTTAAAGAATTATCATAACCGCGGGCCCAGAGGAATTCCTCAAAATCCATAGAGTACATCTCATAATCTGTTTTGAACCCGACACTGATACTCTCAATTTCTTTGTAATTGATACCAAGAAGAGAACCGCTACAAATTACATCAAAACGCCCATCGATTGAGAAGAACTTCAATGAGGTAGCAATATCGGGATAGCTCTGTATTTCGTCAAAGAAAATAAGCGTCTTCCCGGGAACAAGAGAAATGGAAGGATCAATGCGAGTGATGTTTTTAAGGATTGCATCTGTGCTATAGCCATCTGCCAGGATGGTTTTGAATTTGGGCATTTCTACGAAGTTGATTTCGACAATAATTTCATAATGCTTCGAAGCAAAGCATCGGATAGATTCTGTCTTGCCGATCTGTCGTGCACCTTTAATGATAAGAGGCTTCTTGTCCGGGTCTCTGAACCAGTTTTCCAGGTATTGATCGACTTTTCTTTGTAAATAAGCCATTTTCCAATCCTCCTGAGCTTAATTATAGGCTCGGGAAATAGTCTCGTCAACATTTTTAGAGCCATTTACAGAGCTAAAACAACATTTTTAGAGCCATTTTGAAGGAATATTTACAAAAAACGTAAAACCCAAGATCGAAAAAACAAAAACCTCGATACCGTTGCGGTGTCGAGGTTCTTTGCTGGAGCCGATTGCGAGACTCGAACTCGCGACCTGCTGATTACAAATAGCGGAAGGGGTGTTTTTTATCGTTTTGTAAATGTGCCTTTGATGCCCGAAAACAGGGCGTTTGACAGATTTATCGTCGCTTATCGTTTTGCCTGTTTTTATATGTTTTTTTGTAAAATAAACACCAAATAAACACCAAAAATCGTTTCGAGATACCTTCTGTTACTCCCTGTTCATTTTCCTTCTGAAAAACACTACCGACATCCCGATCTTTGATGCTTGGTTGGACAAAGAATGGACTGAGCCGTAAAATGATTAGTATAGAATATACGAACATATCCTTTTCTAGATCCTTGAGCGATTTAGGAGGCCGAATATATGAAAAAGTCAACAATGCGTTTTATATCCGTTCTTGTATGCATGATGATGCTCCTGCCTTTGACAGCTTGTAAGAAAACTGCCAAACAAGCAGTTCCGGAAGATACATATCCCCATATTTACAACGACGAGGCCTATATGCAGTGGTGGGATGATAATGATGTTGAAGCTATTCCCGCTGGAATGAAGAATGAATTTGTTGCAGAAGGTGGAGCTCCGGATGGAAACAATGTGAGTATTCAGGTTCAGATCGACCTTGTGACAGTGCAAAATGATACAGTCTTTCTCCAATACACCGGATACCGCACATCTGATCAGGCATATGTTAATTCTCTGACTGGATTTGGAATTGGAGTGGAGAATTCTGGACAACAGGTCATCAATATTGATCTTGTTGCATCGTTTGATCCGGAAAAAGAGATTCCCCGCAAAGTGGTCAGCGTCCATAATGAGAACGGGAAGTGGAAGGTCCTTCTTGGTGTACAGAAGGTTGACGAGGTGAATGATTTCCCATACGAATATGAATTGGATACCTCTTCCGGAAAACTTATCAATGGGCGACTGATCGATCCCAGTCAAGCAGTCGGGTCGTATTTAAGTGTGATGAAGACCATTTGTATGAATGGAAAATACTATTTCTTTGGGAATATTCAAGGAGGCTCTTTAGCAGGCCAACCAGCAGTTGTTGTAGGAGATAATGACCAATATACGCTTATTCGTACGGAAGGAATAGAATTTGTTGCAGATTGTGGCAAGTATGATGACAAACATATTGTTTTTGTCGGTGGAAGTCAAGGAACAAGAACAATGTACCTTATCAATACAGAGACGGATTCCCTGGATGGGACAGTGAATTGTCCTGAAGAGTATCTTACATCTTGGCACAAAATGGTCGACGGATTCGGATTTGTTTCCGTAGAGAATCGAAAAGTATCTTGCTGGTCTTTTTCGGATCATTCGGAGAAAACTATGTTAGATATGAATTATACGGGGCTGTCTTATGAGGAATCCCAAAACGTTGAACTGATTGCAGGGACGGAAGATAAGGTCATTCTTTTGAACTATGTTGATTCATGGTGCCCGCATATTCATATTCTTACCAAATCGACAGACAATCCACATATTGGGAAGAGAGTTATAAAGTGTGCCTTTTTGGAAGGAATCACACCACTTCAATCGGATGCAATTGCTGCATTTAATAGCACCAGTACACAGTACTATGCCATCATCATTGAAGATTACAAGTACTGGAATATTGTGGATGAAGAAGCCGCTATGGAAGACTGGTTTAGGGAGCATAACCGGGCAAAGAGCGAAATGATCAATAAACTCATGTCTGATATCCGATCAGGAAAAGGACCGGATGTCTTGCTGGATGGCGCACAGTATATTGAACTCCAGAGCCAACAGTTTCTTGTTAACCTTGCTCCGAGGATCGACGAACTCAAATTGAGTTCTAAGGAGTATTTCAAACATGTTTGCGATCTTTCAAATCGGAATGGGTGTACTTTCTACGTACCGCTTGAGTTTTATATCAATGGACTTCTGGTGGATGCAGATAAGGTCGGAAAAGAAAAAGGTGTCAAATTTAGTGATTATCCGGCATTCCTTGATACACATTTTAATAGTTTTGACCCGATCATCGAAAAGGGAATGACTAATCAGACAGGATATCTGGATGAACTGCTTAATACGGATTTTGCTATCTGCATAGACGAAAACGGCAAGTACAACTTTGATACTCCTGCCTTCCGAGGAATGGCGGAGTATGTAAAGAATCACGTACCTGAGCAAATTGCGTATACTGGTGAATCCTGGCTTGCAAATGCGTTGAGCCTTGATGGAAAGAGTATTGCAAAAGGAAAGACGATGGTTGGCTATCCTTCTTCAGACGGTCATGGTGCGAGTATCCGCTTGTATTCTGCAGCTGCGGTAACGGCTTGTTCCTCCTGCCAAGATGGAGCATGGGAATTGATCGTTTCCATGTTGCAAGAGAATAATCAGAAGAAGGCTATGGGAATTCCGTTAAACAGAAATGCATTCAATGCTAAAGGGCTGAACGATGAGTCTGTTAAGAAGTACGAAGAGATAATTGAAGGCTGTGACAATATTGTAGCCACGGATTACACAGTCATTAACATCATCAACGAAGAAATCCCGGCCTATTTCTACGGGCAGAAGAGCTTGGATGATGTAATCGCTATCATCAACAATCGAGTAAAGGTATTGCAGGACGAGCGCGGCTGATTTGGTTTTTGTGAATGTATATAGAGTCTGGTTCTTGGATCGGTTCCGTTCGCGATCAGGATACTTGCAAAAGTGTGCCGCAGCCCGTGAACAGAGATGCGCGGAACGCCGCACCAGGCAAGATATTTATTCAACCATTCTCTGAAAGTGCTGTCAAAAATCGGCTTGCCGTCAAGCGTGGTAAACAGACGTGCTTTGTCTCCGAGCTTTCCTTGATAAAGGCCGCCAAGTCTTTTGATCTCGGACTCCGGCCACTTCCGATACACGGATTTTCGTCAATGAGTTCCCATTCGTATGCTTTCCCTAAGACAGCGGAAAGCGTCCGAAACCATACTCCAATACTGTTCCGAGAAAGCACGTCCTCTTTTCCATCTTTTCTTACAAGAGAAGAGATCCACCTTCGGATGTCGAGTGGCGTGATGTTTCGGATCAGCATATCGCCAAAGTACGGTAGTAACCTTGATTCTATGACTATTCTGTATCCGCTCGCTGTCTTTGGTTTAAGAAGTGGAAGATGATTCATTAAGTAAAGCTCCTTGCAGAAAACCCGAAAAGTCATCTTGTTGTACTGCACGTTTGCGCCGCCCTTGACCTTGCGCTCGAAATCTTCCGCAAACTCAAGAACAGCCTTCTGCTCCTGCTTTGAGGTCAAGCCCTTCGGAGGAACAAACGTTGTGGTCCTGCGGATCTGCTTTCCGTTTTCGTCATAACCGCAACTGACGGTAATCTTATACGCATCGCTTCTTTTCTGAATCTGCATAGTATCACCTCCTGAACACCTGAGAATAAACGCTTTTTCAGCTATGCTACATACATTGCAAATCGGACTCTGTCCCAATATTGGTTTGGCGTGCCGTATTGTTTTCAAAATGCAAATCGAAATGTTCCGAAATGTTGTCGAAATGTCATAGAAAAGTTCCGAAATGTCTGGAATTATCAACGTGTGAGGAGGTAGTGTTATGAAAATCAGTGAGTTATTTCCCGATGCTGATTACCGTCAATAATGGACATTGTCATAATTCGTGAATTTTGAGCGTCCACAGTTTACGATAATGCAGAATTGACAGACTTCTTACCTGGTGTTACCATGAAGATAAACTACAAATGTATTTTATTGATGGGAGAGAAGTTATGAGTGGGAAGGATATCAGAAAGCTTCCGGATGCGGAGTTTGAGATCATGCGTGCGATCTGGCAATGTCATGAGCCTGTGACTTCCCCGATCCTTACCGAAAAACTGCGTATCTCTCTCCCGGAGAAAGACTGGAAACAGCAGACAGTGATGACTATGCTCGTACGATTGGAGAAGAAGTCATTTCTGCGATCAGAGAAGAATGGGAAAGAAAGGTACTATTCTCCGGCAATTACGGAAGAGGAGTATCTTCAGGTAGAAGCCCAGAGTCTCCGCCAGCGGTTCGGAGGGACCAGGATAACCGGCCTTGTGAAATCGCTTTATGACGGTGGCGAGTTATCGAAGGAAGAGATCACGGACTTAAGAAAATGGCTCGATGAGCAGTGAGGGGATATATGGGATCCATATTTCAGGCGATTCTTCTGAATTCATTGAATATGTCATTAGTGGCGATGCTACTGATGGTGATCTTTTTCGTGCTGAAAAACAGACAGTCGCCCAAGATCCGATATTACTCCTGGCTGATCGTACTTATTGGTTTTCTGATTCCGGTACGATTTACATTTGGAAAAGCACTGATTCATTTTTCTAATAGTGCTGCGTCCGAACCGGTCTCCGTAGGAACGGGAACACATCTAGTCGAAGTGGCAAATCCCGGAACATCGCTCAGCACCGTGTTCTATGTTCTTTTCGTAGTGTATCTGCTGGGAGTCTTGGCTTTCCTGACAGTCTCGTTTATCCGCTTCTTTAGATGGAAAAGAACTGTTCTGCGTCTTTCCCGTTCCTATGCGCAATACGATGCGTTTCTTAAGCCCATCGCGGAGGAAATGGGCGTTTCCGAAGTCAAATTGTTATTGACGGAAGCAGTTTCTTCTCCAATGATGATCGGGCTTCTTTCTCCAACGATCCTTCTTCCTAAACGAAAATATGATTATGACGAGCTCCGGCTGATCCTAAAACACGAACTCACGCATTTTCAGCATAGAGATCTGTGGATCAAATTACTGCTGATCGTATGCCGCGGTTTCCACTGGTTTAATCCGCTCATGATCCTTTTTGGAAGATCGATCGAAAAGGAGTGTGAGTACTATTGCGATATGGCCGTCATGGAACGTGAACCGGAAAGCATGAGAAAAGTCTATTGCCAGTCGATCCTGAATACGCTCGCAGATCAGGTACAAAGACAAAACAGTGCTTTTCGGCCGGTACTGGCGACAAGCTTCTATTCGCCGAAGACCGGGCTGAAACATAGATTCTCGATGGTCCTCAGCGGGAAGAAGAGAATGATCGTAGGTATTCTGGTTCTGTCAGTCCTGTTGACAGTAGTATCCGGATTCGCTTTTTCCGGCAGTAGAACCAATACTGACAAGAAAACAAATAGAAAACTGAAGAGAACAGAAGTAACTGAGTCATCGGCTGAACTGGTTGAAACAACAGAATGGACTGATCCGGATACAGAATGGGTAGAGGAAACAGAAGTCTTTGAATCTTCAGCTTATGAAGAGGTTACTGAATGGACAGAAACGGATGATAATGAACCGATCGAGTCTTCATGGGAGTATGTCGACGATGAAGGCTGGGTGGAAAACACCGAGCTTGATGAAGTAGAGGAAACAACGGCAACGGCTATCTTTTAATATATTTTTTGCTTAAATAAACGACAAGTGTAGTTAAATTGTGACCATTAGCCGAAATAGTAGGAGGACTTTAAAGTGAAGAAAATGACCACTGCGAAAATACTGGCACTATCCCTAATTGCATCACTTCTGTTGCCTGTAACGGCCTGTAAGAAAAAGACCGGGACCGGTGAAACAGGCAGAAAAAATGATGAACGGGCAGTCGGGCAAAGACGATCGTTTCGGAACGATGAAAGGAAGTGCTTTTCATGAAGAGAATACAGCTTAAGACACTATCTATGATTGCGGCGGTTTCGCTACTTCTGGGAGTTGCTGGATGCAAAAAGACGAAGCAACAGAAGAATCCGATCTCCGGGAGGGTAATTACTGAGAACGATCCTTTCTATACGGCGGAACTTGTCGATATGAAGATCCCTCTTGATGAGTCAAAAGAACTAGTCCATGTTCAACTGGATTCCGGCTTGATCTCTTCGGATATGGTGGTGTTTGATTATAGCATTTCATATGAAGTCCCGCAGGAGCTCAATGCACGTACACTGGATAAAGATCAGCATCCAGAGAATTATACAGCGGAAGAAGCTGAGAAAATACAGACAGAATACAATAGCTATCACGAAAACGGATATGTCGGATTTGATCATGAAGGGAACATCTTATTCCGGCAAACGGATGATAGCGCAAATCGAAGCGACTTTTTTGTTGGCCCCAATGGTGAACTATTGAAGTTATCACGCCCCTACGATGAGGAAACCCGAAAAGTTCATACGTTCATTTGTGAGGTGCAAAGAGACGGCAGTCAGAAGAATCTTGTCGAACTGGTTGGCAAAGACGATTATGACTACTTTTATGGGATGAGGGGATTGCCGGATGGGCGATGGATCGGATGGTACGATTACGATGGAATCATTCTTTTTGGAAAGGACGGAAAAGAAGTTTCTCGTATCGTGGACAATGAGTTTCACGGTTTTTTATATGTGCTCGGAGAAGATGTCTGGGTGGTTTGTCGTCATTATGATGAGGATGATCCATCGCTGACTTATTTCTATTTGGAGAAGGTCGATATCGATAATGGAAAAATGAGCGGGAAGACGATCCGTTTAGAGCATACAGCTCGTGAAGGCTTGATCCAGCCTTTACTTACAACCGGTAATGAAGCTGATAAAACTATTCTTGGCGGAGAGAAGATTCAGACGGACAGCCTTTTCTATCTGGATGGAAATGGAATACGTAAAGTGGATATGAGCGGAAACGAGCAGAGTTCCATCTATATAGACTGGAACGATGTGGATATGAACCGCTATGGTGTGATCGGACCGAACGCCCGTTTGACCGGGGAGTGCATCCAACTGATCCGAAATCGTTTTGAACAGGACGGGAAAGAACGGTATGGTGCGATGCAGGTGCAGTTGGTCACGATCCGGAAGGCTGATAATAATCCCTATGCAGGACGAACGACTGTTGAGCTTGGAAACCGGAACATAAACGATGAACGTCTTCTGGAATATGTGCTCGAATATAACCGAATGACTGAGCATAAGATCCGTATTGATGTTCATGATTACAGTCAGGACATAGCAGGGTACGGTGCATATGATAAAGTTATATCCGGAGTAGAGGATCAGATATACCTAAATATGCTTTCCGGCGAGGGACCGGACATCTTGGCAAATTTCTCTACATTGCCACAGTTTTCTTCGGATGCGGTTCTTCTGGATTTGAACAGTTTTATAGACGGCGATGGCGGATTGGATCGAAGCAGGTACTATGACAGTGCTTTCCGAAGTTTCGAAATCGGAGGAAAACTCTATCACATACCGGTCTGCATGGATGTTTACGGCTTCGTGGGGGATCAAAGGCTCCTTGGTGAATCGAGGATCCTTTCCCTTTCTGAACTTCTCGAAATGCAGGGAAGGATAGAAGGAACGACTCGATTGTTTCCTGTTTATTCTTATGAAAAAATGTTGGATCTCCTTCTCCCGGGAAGCTTCTCGCAATTTCTGGATGCAAACAGCATGACCATGAATGTAACAAATGAAGAATTTCAGTCTGTTCTTAAAGTGGCATCGGTACTTGGTGCAGATCCCAATCCACCCGGTGTAGAGATACATTCTGAAACTGGGTATATGGCACCTGACGATTATTCGCCGCCGGAAGAACAGCTGCAGGCAGGTTTAGTTGCCCTTATTCCTGCAACCATTTCTGCGCCCGAGATGTATGCCGATTATTTGAAAATGCTAAATGAAAATGCCGGCGTATATGGTATGGAAGGCGGATACTCCGTAGGCTCGGATTTTACCTTTTATCCAGAACCGAGTCAATACATACATGAAGGAGCAGTATGGTACACAAGCGCAGTAAAACAGCAAAATGTCGTTGACGGCAGGTATTAGTGGTGTTACAATTTGCATAAACCTATGCAAAACAATAAGAAATGCATAGAATTATATAAATGAGGTGTTAAGTTGAAAACTCGTGCGGAATGTATAAAAGAATACGGATCTGATTACTATATTAACCAGATGGTAAGTGCAGGAAGACTGTTTCGGATAGACAAGGGAATCTTTTCCGAAACGGAAAATGTTCCTGAACTAGCTGTTGTATGCTTCAAATACCCGTCTTCCGTGATAACAATGGACACGGCCTTTTACTTGTATGGACTGACAGATGAGATTCCGGATCAATATACATTGGCTACCAAGAGGGAGGCAACGCCAATTACTGATCCCAGAGTAAAGCAGGTGTTTATTCCCAAGGAGTTGCTAAACCTGGGAAAGACGACTACGGACTACAAAGGATATTCGCTTCCCATTTTTGATCGGGAAAGAATGTTGATAGAACTGATCAGGTATAAAAGCAAACTACCATTTAATTACTATAAGGAAATACTGAATAACTATCGGAGACTTCTCCCTCAGTTAAATCCAGAGAAGATCCGGGATTATGCTGAAGCAGTTCCCAAGAAAGACACAGTCATAAGGGTTCTTCGAACGGAGGTGTATTAATGGTCAACCTAAGTAAAATGGCTGATGAAGTGCTTGCACACATGTATCCTTGACGATATCGGAATGTTTGAAAACACAATGGACGATGTAAGAAGAAGGATCCAAAAGATATTACAGACCGTGACTTCTCAAAAGCTGTTGAAAACAGCGGTAAGGATCTAACGAGCCGGTTTTCTATTTTTCGGGGTTGGAAATAAAAGCAAACAGTTAAACCAATGGCAGCGACCAGTTTTCACGCCAGTGCAGTTTCGGGAAACCTTCTTCCCATGTAAAGGGAAGCCATACATATCGTGCTTTGGACGTGTCGGCCGATCCCATGAGCGGTGCTTTGGCAAGCGTCAGCATATCTTTCGGAGATGGATGAAGAGACTTATCTACACGGCTATAGATCGCCCGATAAAAAATGTCATAGCGCTCTTTGGTCATAACATAATCCGGGACCCAGCGGTCAGCCATCATGACATACGTGTCCGTCCCTTCCACGCGGAATACGTGACTCGGCTGGCTGTTAAAGGAGGCAGAACTGGCATCGTCCACACACGGGTCTCCCATGACCGTAAAAGGACCCATCCAGTCATCAGCCACTGCGATCTCTGTCGGGTTGGGACAGTATCCTGTCATGCCTGACGTGATCAGATAGTGTTTCCCGTTACGCATGAAGTGCGCCGGCGCTTCACGTGTCAGCGGCGGTTTTTGAACATCATATACGATCGATGGTTCTCCCTGGACATTGGTAAACTCTTCGTTCAGTTTTGCAACCAGCAGCGTCTCATGATCTGCTTCAAAGTAGATATAGGCATCTCCCTTCTCCGTATCCAGTGCCAGATCAAAGTCGCCCGACTCATGGCCATATGGCTGGAGAAAAGATTCGATAACTGTATAAGGACCCGTGATCTGATCAGAAGTCAGCACCGCATAGTGATTTGTATCACAGTATTTTACCCACAAGACATACTTTCCTGTCTTTGGATTTCGAAGAAGATGAGGACGGTCCAGCCGGCGGTTCGGGTGGAAGATGCTTTTCTTATCCTGCGGTTCCGGCTCGATGATATGTCTTTCGAACTTCCAGTTATAAAGATCCATGCTGGAATAAAGGCGAATACCCCATGTCCATGTCTTTCCTCTTTTGGAGGTATGGCTCTTATCCTCACCCAGCCAGTAGTACACACCTTCTTCCTGATACATCGTACCACCATGGGCTTCGATCGGATTTCCATCCGTGTCTGTCCAGAGCTGTCCGGGGAGAATAGATCTTCTGTTTTTATCCATATGATCCTGTGCCATAGGGAACTCCTCCTCGGCTTTATGGTTTAATTCTATCTTTTCGGAGTGATCATCAGCGGGATCCGGAAAGCTGCTTCATAACCATATGCTTTTAAGTCCTCGCAGACCACCCGGTTCATTCTGTTTGCGAATGTCAGCATGAATTTCAAGTCTCCCCTCGA
>JAEEGH010008323.1_pt1 | contig 24563 bp, 25 predicted proteins | sample 9134181 | NCBI WGS metagenome assembly JAEEGH01 (sample SAMN16246544, study PRJNA631951) | gut metagenome | biome: gut microbiome; feature: rumen; material: DP-attached | host: Bos | place: Iran: Karaj | collected 2018-10
ATGGGCGATGCAGATATAATCGTTGCTGGGGGAATGGAGAATATCTCAATGGCTCCATACCTTATGCAGCAGGGCCGTTACGGATACAGAATGGGTTCTGGAGAACTTCAGGATGCAATGATAAAGGATGCGCTTACTGATGCTTTTGGCGGATATCATATGGGTATCACAGCTGAGAACATTGCTGAACAGTGGCATCTTACAAGACAGCAGCTTGATGAGTTTGCTGCCTGGTCACAGAATAAAGCTGAGGCTGCTATTGCTGCAGGTAAGTTTAAGGAAGAAATCGTCCCTGTAGAGATCAAGAAAAAGAAAGAAACAATTATCTTTGATACAGATGAAGGCCCTAGAAAGGGCGTTACTGTTGAGGGTATTTCCGGACTTAAGCCTGCATTTAAGAAGGATGGCGGTGTTGTAACTGCTGCAAACTCTTCAGGAATCAACGACGCAGCTTCTGCAATCATAGTTATGAGCGAAGAAAAGGCAAAAGAACTTGGTGTAAAGCCACTTGGAACCTGGATTGCAGGCGAACTTGCAGGCGTAGAACCTAGCATTATGGGTATTGGCCCTGTAGCAGCAACTCAGAAGGTTATGAAGAAGGCTGGATATACAATAGGTGACTTTGATCTTATCGAGGCTAACGAGGCTTTTGCAGCTCAGTCAGTAGCTGTTCAGCATGACCTTGGATTTAGTAATGATGTACTCAATGTAAATGGTGGTGCTATTGCACTTGGACATCCTGTAGGATGCTCAGGAAACAGAATCCTTGTATCTCTTTTGTATGAAATGCAGAGAAGAGATGTTCACAGAGGCCTTGCTACTCTTTGCGTCGGCGGCGGAATGGGATGCGCAGCTATAGTAGAAAGATAAGATTTTTATGAATGGCATTTAAATCGGAGGGAATATGGCGGATCGCTCAATACTTGTTGTAGATGACAATGAGATAAACAGAGGCATCTTGGGAGAAATATTTAAGGACAAGTACAATATTCTTGAGGCTGGAGACGGCGTTGAGGCTATGAAGATCATGGAGCAGAATGAGGATAAGCTCGCGGCAATTCTGCTTGATATTGTCATGCCTGAGATGGATGGTTACGCAGTGCTGGAGGCCATGACAAATAAGGACAATTTAAATGAAACTATTCCTGTTCTTATGATTACAGCAGACACATCCACCGAAGCCGAGAGAACCAGTTATCAGAAAGGTGCAGCGGACGTTATACATAAGCCCTTTGACCCTGTTATTGTTGACAGAAGGGTTTCCAGAACCATAGAACTCTATGATCACAAGAATAACCTTGAAGAGAAGGTCGATGATCAGTCCAGAGTTTTGAAAAAGCAGTTTCTGTACCTGAAAAAGCAGGAGGAGAAACTTAAAAACAGCAACGAGAGGGTTATTGATACCATAGCGACAATTGTTGAATTCAGGAGCATGGAGTCAGTTTACCACTTAAAGCGAATAAAGGGCATCGTGCGTATACTGGCTCTTGTTGCTATGAATAATTATCCTGAGCTTGGCCTTACTCCCCATATGGTGGAGGTTATAACTCAGGCGTCAGCCATGCATGATATAGGAAAAATATCTGTTCCCGACTCTATTCTTTTAAAGCCTGGAAGACTGACCACAGAGGAATTTGAAGTCATGAAGTCCCACACCACAAGAGGGTGTGAGATTGTAGAGATGCTCAAAGATATCCAGGATAAAGAGTATTATGAGATGTGCCTTGATATCTGCAGGCATCATCATGAAAGATATGATGGAAGAGGCTATCCTGACGGACTTAAGGGAAAAGAAAACTCTATTGCAGCGCAGCTTACAGCACTTGCGGATGTATATGATGCTCTTGTAAGTGACAGAGTGTATAAGGCAGCTTACCCTGTGGATAAAGCCTATGATATGATCAAAAACGGTGAATGCGGAGTATTTTCTCCAAGCCTTATGGCCTGCTTTGAATTTGCAAGAACTGATATGGAAAAACTCATTGCTGAGACGAAGGCTGAAGAAGCAGCTGAAAAGGGCGGTTATTCTCCATACGGAAAACCTGTTGGCAAATAATTAAAAATAATGTTGACAAAGAACTGTGCCATGCATATAATATATTTTGTTGTCGATATGGCACATGTGCGTGTAGCTCAGCTGGATAGAGCGTCTGGCTACGGACCAGAAGGTCGTGGGTTCGAATCCTGTCACGCACACTGGAAGATGCATCTAGTTTAACATTAGATGCATCTTTTTTTGTGCTCTTTTGTTTGTTATAATCGGAGTTATGATGAAAAAATATGATTTAATTTGTCCATGCCATTTTGGTTTGGAATCCGTTTTAAAAAAAGAAATAATAGACCTTGGCTATGATATTACAGAAGTCTCAGACGGAAGAATTTCTTTTGCCGGAGATGCAGATGCTGTATGTCGCGCCAATATCTGCCTGAGAACTGCAGAAAGAGTCCTTATTAAAGTCGGAAGCTTTCGCGCTGAGACCTTTGAGGATCTTTATCAGGGAGTTAAGGCGCTTGCCTGGGAAGAGTTTATTCCCGAGAGAGGCAAGTTCTGGGTAAAAAAAGCATCCAGTGTTAAGAGTAAGCTCTTTAGTCCCTCTGATATTCAGTCAATTGTGAAAAAAGCTATCGTAGAAAGAATGAAGCAGAGCTACAATACTGACTGGTTCAAAGAGGATGCTGAGGAATATCCCATTAGAGTCTTTTTAATGAAGGATGAGGTTACGGTAGCTCTTGATACTACAGGTGATTCTCTTCACAAAAGAGGCTACAGAAAGCTTGAGTCCAAGGCTCCTATCGCAGAGAACCTTGCGGCTGCTCTTATAATGCTCACTCCATGGCACGGGGACAGGATTTTGGTTGATCCTTTCTGCGGAAGTGGAACCATTCCAATTGAGGCTGCCATGATCGCGGCTCATATCGCACCTGGTATAAACAGGCATTTCACAGCTGAGAAGTGGACCAATCTGATAGATCCAAAGAACTGGGAGGATGTTCGCGAAGAGGCCAGAGAAGAGATCCTGCCCGATATTGAAACTGACATTCAGGGGTATGACCTTGATCCTGAAATGGTTGAAATAGCCAGGATAAATGCCAAAAAGGCTGGCGTTGATCATCTGATCCATTTTCAGGCCAGAGACATTGCTGATCTTAGTCACAGGAAAAAATACGGCTTTATTATAACTAATCCTCCTTATGGAGAGAGAATTGGTGACCAGAAGGAGTTGCCTTCTCTTTATAGGACTATTGGCGAGAGATACAAAGCACTTGACGCCTGGTCAATGTACCTTATTACAGGATTTGAACAGGCTGAGAAATATATTGGCAAAAAAGCTGATAAAAACAGGAAAATCTATAACGGTATGATCAAAACGTATTTTTATCAGTTTATGGGGCCAAAGCCTCCAAGAAAGAACAGCTAAGCTTTTTGGAGGCCTCTTATGATGGGGAAAAAGATCTATGAATAACGAGCAGATGAAAAGGGTGGCTATAAAAGCCGGGATTTTTGGAGCGATTTCCCTTGTGGTCATGCTTCAAAGGGCTGCCACCAAGCATATTCTGATCACGGACGCCGCAGGAACGCATATAGACAGGGCAACTACTGCGGATTCTTACAATATACTGATTGACCGGAATGTCCAAAAAGGACAGTCAGGCAAGCTTATAATACCATTGTCCAAGACTGTAAGTTCTGATGACATCGTACTCGAAGACAGGTATATTGATCATGAACTGAGGATTTATATAGACAGCAGAGAAGAGGGATTTTACCTCGACAATGCAGTGGTTACGGATATTGATATTTTAAGAAGCGCGGTGTGTGTTGCTGAAAATGACAGCGGAAGTGTTTGCCTTGACTTTGTGCTTGATGGACTGTATGCCAGTTCAATCTCTCTTACGGAGTCAAGTACTATTGAGGTTGAGTTTAATAAGCCTTCAGACATATATGACGGCGTAGTTGTTGTTGATCCATGTGCCAGCGATGTATACGGTATGGGTGGTGCAATAGAGATTGCCCGTGAGTTAAAAGATATTTCTGCAAAAGATGAAGAAAACAATTTAAAGATATATTTTACAGATCTTTCCGGAGATACTGTTACGCAGGAGCGGGCAGCGGAGTTTGTAAATGAAGCTCAGGCTGACCTTTTAGTAGCTTTAAATGCTACGAAAAAGGAAGATATGAACGGAGTAAACATATCTGCCTACTATAATAGTCAGTTCTTTTTACGAAGCCTAAATAACGCGGAATTTGCTGATATGCTTGAAAGAAGCACGGCAGAAAAGCTTGGGGCAGTGGCTGAGGGAATCTATGAGGCCCAAGAAGGGGATATACTGCTTGAAACAGCTACTATACCTGCCACAAGGCTATATATTGAATATGGGTCCACAGAGGATGAAAAAAAGGCTGCTGAAGGGCTATATGAGGCTATATTAAAAGCAGAAGCAGCTGTAAATAAATAATTGGGAGATATCTGGTATGAGGATAGTATTTGCGACAGGCAATAAGAATAAGATGAGAGAGATCCGCGAGATACTTGGCGGACTTGGTATGGAAATTCTCTCTATGAAAGAAGCAGGCGTAGATGGAGATATTGTGGAGAATGGAACATCTTTTGCTGAAAACTCCATGATAAAGGCCAAAGCTGTCTATGAAATGATAAGGGAAAAAAGCTCGGAAGAGGCAGGGGAGACAATTGTTCTTGCCGATGATTCGGGGCTTGAGGTTGATTATTTAAACGGGGAACCCGGAATCTACTCTGCAAGATACATGGGAGAGGATACATCATATACTATAAAGAATAATAAAATCATTGAAAGACTTGAAGGAGTGCCTGACGAAGAGAGAACAGCGCGCTTTGTATGCGCGATCTCAGCGGTACTTCCTGATGGAAAGACCTATTCCTGCCAGGGAACCATGGAGGGCAGAATAGGCTATGAGATTGCCGGAGAGAACGGCTTTGGATATGATCCTATTTTCTTTTTACCTGAATTTGGAAAGACATCCGCAGAGATTAGTCCGGAGGAAAAGAACTCTATCAGCCACAGGGGAAAGGCTCTCAGGGAAATGGCGAAGTTACTTGGGGAAGGAATTTGATTTATGCATAAGTATTTAGTTGTGAGTGATACTCATGGCAGAGATAATAATTTTTACGATGTTTTAGACCTTGAAGAACCTTTGGATGGGATTATTCACTGTGGGGATTTTGAAGGCTCTGAGGGCAAATTTGCCATAGCTGCAAACTGCCCTGTATATTTTGTTGCCGGAAATAATGATTTTTTCTCGGATCTTAATAGAGAGCTGGAATTTACATTTGACGGACATAAAGCTTTTTTGACCCATGGACATAACTATATGGTATCTATGGATCTTGATTATATTCGCAGTGAAGGAATTGCCAGAGGAGCCGAAGTTGTTTTTTTTGGTCACACTCATAAACCTGTTGCCAAGACCATGGGAGGAGTTTACCTGTTCAATCCTGGCAGTTTATCATACCCCAGGCAAGAGGGCAGAAGGCCAAGCTATATCATACTTACAACTGATGACAGCGGTATAATAAACTATGAAATAAAGTACTTATAAAAACGTTAAAAAAATTGCAAAAAACTTGTTGACATTTCGGTCCGAATCATTATATAATAAATCTCGCGTTACGGCGAAAGGCAATAAAGCAAGACGGGGTGTGGCTCAGTTTGGCTAGAGCACCTGCTTTGGGAGCAGGGGGTCGCAGGTTCGAATCCTGTCACCCCGACTCAAGTTTTCAACTTGAAACGTCAGCTTTGCCGAAACGTAAAAGCAAGACAATTTCATTATGAAATGTTTTGCGGGTGTAGTTCAATGGTAGAACACTAGCCTTCCAAGCTAGATACGTGGGTTCGATTCCCATCACCCGCTTCATGTGTCCGTAGCTCAGCTGGATAGAGCAACGGCCTTCTAAGCCGTGGGTCGGGGGTTCGAATCCCTTCGGGCACATCTTTTTTATGAGCAGAGTACTTGCCGGTTTTATGGCTAGTGCGAGCCATTGGTGGACACTGACAGTTCCATCGTTAGTGTAGCACCGCAATATGGTGGCTATAGCGTAGTTGGTTAACGCGCCAGATTGTGGTTCTGGAGACCGAGGGGTCGAGTCCCTCTAGCCACCCTGCACGAAAGTGCGTTGGGCTATCGCCAAGCGGTAAGGCACAGCACTTTGACTGCTGCATACGACGGTTCGAATCCGGCTAGCCCAGTTAGGCGTAACAGGATGTGATTTTGCGTCGAAATTTGTTCATAGTAATACATGGGATACTAGCTCAGTCGGTAGAGCACTTGACTTTTAATCAAGTTGTCGGGGGTTCGATTCCCCCGTGTCTCATTTAAGAAGCCTTGTAAACGGTATGTTTGCAAGGTTTTTGTTTTGCCACATGCATGTGCATGATTTAATTGTTCTTAATTTTTTAGGTGTGTTATGACAAAGGGTTCTATTTCCAAAAATCTGATTTTATTTGCAATTCCACTTTTTTTAGGACAGCTCTTACAGCAGCTGTACAATGTAGTCGATTCAGTTGTAGTTGGTAATGTTCTTGGTAAAGAAGCTCTGGCTGCTGTTAGTACCACAGGTAGCCTTATTTTTTTGATGGTTGGCTTTATAAATGGTCTTTTTATGGGAAGCAGTGTTATCATCGGAAAAAGATACGGAGCCGGAGATGAAAAGGGAGTATCGATTGCTGCTCATACAGGGATTACATTCTCAATCCTTATGGGACTTGTACTTACAGTATTTGGTTATTTCTTTACACCGGTGCTGCTTGGATGGATGGGAACTCCTGAAGATGTAATGCCCAATTCGATCATATATTTTAAGATATATTTCCTTGGCGGACTTGGAAATGTACTATATAGTGCCTGCTGCGGCGTTTTTCAGGCTATGGGTGACTCCAAGAGGCCTTTGTACTATCTGATGGTCAGCACAGTACTGAATACGGTACTTGATCTTTTATTTGTAAGAGATCTGGGATTTGGAATCGCGGGAGCAGCTCTTGCCACGGTTATTGCTCAGTTTGTCAGTGCACTGCTTGCGTTTATTAAGCTAACACAGGTTCAGGGGCCTCACAGGATCAATATAATGAAGCTTAGAATGGATCCTGAGACTATTAAAAAAGAGCTTATGATAGGTTTTCCTACAGGAATACAGAATAGTGTTATTGCCATCGGAAATGTTGTGGTTCAGTCCAATATCAACGCATTTGGCTCAGCTGCAATGGCAGGATGCGGAAGCTACTTTAAGCTTGAAGGTTTTGTGTTTTTGCCTATAACATGTATGTCCATGGCTTTGACCACTTTCGTAAGTCAGAATGTAGGAGCAAAAGAACTTGCGAGGGTAAAGAAAGGTGCTGTTATCGGAAGTGTTATCAGCGTCAGCTGTGCTGAATTTATAGGCCTCATGGTATTTTTGTTTGCACCGGTATTTCTCAGAATGTTTTCATCTGAGCCGGAGGTTCTTTTGATAGGAGCAACTCAGGCAAGAACAGAGAGCTTATTCTACTGCCTTTTGGCCTTAAATCACTGTCTGGCAGGAATATACAGAGGAGCAGGTAAGACAACAGTACCAATGGTTGTCATGCTCTCTAGCTGGTGTCTTCTGAGAATTACCTATATAACTATAATTGTCAGGATAATTCCTGTGGTCAATGTTATATTCTGGGCTTATCCACTTACCTGGTCTGTCAGTGCCATAATCTTTATAATTTACTATTTCAAAGGAAACTGGCTCACTAAGGTTTTTGAGAATAATACTTGAAATTAGTTTATAAACTTTGTATAATCAATTTTGTTCGTGTGAAGCGGATATGCGGATGTGGCGGAACTGGCAGACGCGCTAGATTTAGGTTCTAGTGTCTCCGACGTGCAGGTTCAAGTCCTGTCATCCGCATTATTGTTTATCAGTGTTTATCTACAAATCAGAAAGTTCTGAAATGCAGATAGGCACTTATTTTTTTGAACATTCGCATCCTTATTGAGCGTTATCTTAATTCGTCATTATTCTTTATTTTTTCTTTTTATGATGTCAGAAAAGGTGTCAGGTGTGATGTCGGTAAACATCAGTAAATATCTACAATGTGACTTGCGTAGGGGTTTGTATTGGACGTGTAAATAGTTGTGGGTTAGTGCTTTTAACACCAAAAAAATAAAAAAAGCCTTTATTACTATTTGTTATTTAACTCAAAAAAAATTTAGTTGAAACAGTAGAGTCTTCTAAGGAATAATAGGCAGCAGCTTTATTGTTTTGTAGTTTAGAGTACGCAAACTTGTCTTCTACATATAATTGTGGTGTCATAGTTTAGCGAGTTGAAATCGTTTTATTTGTCTTTTTTTTCTTTTGCTCCTGTTCGTTCAATATATCACGGGCATAAGAACATGCTTCGGTGATCTGAGAATATGTAGTATCAAATTCTGGATAATCTGTGTTATTAAAATACTCGTTGGTATAGTAGCCTTCTCCAAAATCAAGAAAATCCATAGAGTCTTTAATGTCCTTGATATCATCATTAATCAAGACTATTGATGAGCATGAATTGAGTTCATGTTGGAGTATTTCATCAGAATCTGGAAATAAAGAATCATATAAGTCTGTGCGCTTAGTGAACAATGCTTTATTTTCAGCAAGGCAAAAAAGCGCATGTTCTGATAAGCATAAACCAATTTGTGTAAATATCTTATCAAGTATTGATGGATGGTTACATGCTAAGTAATCTATCATCCATGCACTAGTGGCACTTTGATTTCTGAAATATTTTATAGCTTCTTGTGATAATCCTGTTTCTTTATGTATATATTCCGTATCCCTATCAGTACACTCATCTATACCAAGCAAATATTCTGGACTGCAATGGAGAAAGTTAGCTATATCATAAAGTTGTTCAATTGATGGAACAGACTTTCCGCTTAATAAGCTATTAAGTGTTGTACGCTCCATTTTCAAATGTTCCTTACGATTTTTTTTCGTTTCACCTAAACGTGTAACATGATTGCATATGTTTGATTTCTTGTATCCATTGCCCGCTATGGCTTTTTTAAGTCTTTCAGCAAAAATCCATTTGTTAAAAATGTACTCCATTTATACATTATTCCTTTCTTGATTGAACATTTGCAAAATAAAATGTACCTTGCTAATACATTATAAGACGTTAAGATGAAATAGTAAAGGAAAAGACGAACGTTCGTAAACTAAAATTTGAAAGGAGCTTATTAGAGTGAATAAGTCAAGTGCAGATAACATGTCAGGAACATACTTAAAAATCCCACAGATAGCAGAGGATTGCAATTTGGGCATTGCTACTGTTAGAAAAATTGCTAGTAAGGCTGGGGCAATTCGTAAATTTGGAAGGTGTGTAAGGGTAAACAGAGAACAATTCTTGCAGTTTATCGAGGAACATAATGATTGTAAGAATGCTCTTTCAAAGACAAGTCAAGATAAACAGGGGGAGTAATAGTGCTTAATGACATGAAAAAGTACATAACCTCTGAAATTGATATTATTGTCGGAAATATCAGTGGAATGGCTGATTTGGATTTTGAACAGGAAAGTTTTTTGGTAGATGAATTAAGGAGTTATTCTTTAGGACTTATAGAAACTATCATGAAAACAACCAATGATCTATACAAAAAGGCATTATCGGAGGTTGAAAAGAATGAATGAAATACGGAAACACTCACTACATGGAAGTGTCACGGGATATTTGGGAGTATGATATTTCTGATAATGCAAAGTTACTATTCTTTTGGCTGAATGAATTAGAGCAACGTTATACAGGAGTAGACAAGCATTATTTCTTTCGCACCGATGAACAATTAGCTGCTGATTTGGGATGGAGCGTGAAAACGTTGCGGAAAGCTAAAGCGGAGCTAAAGGACAACGCTAAAGACCTTGTAAAATTTGGCTATGTAAATTGGTGGTTAGATGATTCACACACAAAGAAATCTCCTAAACATGTGACATCGTACACTATTCTTAAATGATAGGCAACTAGGTAAAAATTACTCTATTGCTTATAGGCAACTATGAAAAAATTATCTGTTAGCAGCAATTACCCAAACATTACCTATAACCCAATAGGGTAAATCTTACCTAACTAATATAAGAATACATGTATTAATTAAAAACTGAATAAACAATATATATCTAATATTTAGTAAGTAACATAGTCCATATCCATACAAGATGGATATGGATTGTCTGATTAGCAGATGAATAAAGGAGAGAATCGATTATGCAAAAACTAATTACAAGAAATTCAGAGGGAGAAAAAGTCCTTATTGAATATACTAAAACAGTTCTAACTGATACAAAACCCAAACCTTATATTGTTATTGATGATTCTGAGGATGGATATAAGCGGTTTAAGCTTTGCTTACGTCGTGCTGATGAAGAAAAACAATATGCTAATGGGATGGGCGATAAATCTTATGCTGCCGCATTAGCTAGGTTAGTAGCCGATAATCATGATTTGTATGTGAAGTTTGATAAAAGGCTACGACAGGAATTTGCTGACCAAAGGAAATAAGCCTATGTATGATACAGATACTTTAAATCTAATGATTGATGATTATTTGTCTAACTGTGGAAATCATCCAACACGTAAGGGATTAGCTATTTGTTTGCATATTAGTACACCAACTATTTATCGTGCGCTCTGCGGATTTTATAATGGTAAACCCTACGGAACTGAACCACATGTAACAAGGTGCATTGATACAAAAGATTTCATGATTATCAGAGGTTTATTTACTAAGTCCTGTGAGCATATGCAACGCTAAAAAAGGAGTTTGACTTATGAGCAATAAACAAAGTAATTACCCAACAGCTCAGATGAACAGGAGCATTGAACAGGCAGATGGATTTATAAGTAATACTGTCAGTTGCATATCTGAACTAACAAATTTAGGTAAACCGAAAAATGAAGAAGAATTAAAAGAACGCATAAGGAAGTATTTTGAATTTTGCGCTGATAATTCTTTTCGTCCAGGGATTGAGTCCTTAGCTTTAGCACTAGGAGTAGACCGAGTTACTTATTGGCGGTGGTGCAATCAAGATATACGTGTATCAAGTGAATGGAGCGATATATGCAAGGTTGCAAGGCAAAGTATTATAGCGTTTACTGAGGCAGCAGCTAATAGTGGTCATTTATCGCCACCAATTGCGATATTTGCCTTAAAAAATATTGCTAATTACAAAGATGCTATATCCTTTGAAGATGCCACACCAACATTGCACGAAAAAAGATATGGACGAAACTATAATGATCTGCCAATGTTCAATAGTTCAGAAGTGATAGAGTCAGATACTAATGATTCGTGAGGTGTAAAATGTTTTACTTTAACTACAAAAAAAGAGCAAAAGAAATGAAAAAAGCAGTAGGTAAGTATTTTATTCCGAATTTGACTGTCATACATGATGGAGAAATACTTCCTGTTGTCACAGGATTTCAAGCTGATTATGAATGGTCATTAGAATTCGGCAGAGCTGAACTTATGCGCAGAGTAGCAATTGTAGAATTTATTATCATTATTGCTTTGATTGTGAGGTGGATTGCCATATGAATGAATTTGAAAAAGCTATTTCAGAGATAGACGAAAGAACAGGAAAGTCCAATGATGAAAATGTCTTTGAGTCTGATACTGACAAGGATATTATTGACTATTCTACTAATAGCAAAAAGCTCATGACAGTTTCATTAAGCCGTAAGCGCTGGGTAAATAAGGTCAAAGAGTATGCAGATAAGTATCCTAAAGAAGTTACTATTAAGCGTGTTAACAAAGATGGGAGCATAATAGCGCATATTCCTGTTGATTATTTGAGAATCAATCGACCACCACAGCTAAGTGATGCAGAGAAAAAAAGACGAGCTGAAATTCTACAGAGGATAAAATCTTAATAAGGCGTTTCTGCTTCGGTACTATAGGGAGATTTTTACTCAAATTTGAAATTTTACCCAATGAATGGGTAAAACACCAATACTAATATGAAAAGCTGAATTTGAGAAAAAAATCTCCTGTGTAGTGCTAAAAGGACAATATCACTATTATTTTTGATTCTGTTCTGATTGCATACGCATGTTTATGGCTTTGCAAATATAAGAGTTTACGCTTTCGTTTGCTTGATTAGCACACTCTTTAATAATATCTTTAGTCCCTTTTGGCACGGTAACATTTATTCTGTCATATTGCTTTTTGATGTATTTATTTGTTGCTTTCTGCTGTGATTTGCTAACTGTCATTACTTGTATCTCCAATAGTTTTACTTTTACAACAAAGAGTATAACAGTTTATGTATATTGGTGTAAATATATAATTTGCACATGTATATTGATGTAATTATATGCAATCTAGCAATGGATATAATGATGTAAATATATTAAACTATCATTGAAAGGAGAAAAGAAAGGACGTAAGTGTTCGCACCACCTACGTCCAAGATGAATGATTAACCACACAACCATGCATGATAACCAATCACTGTTATTATATCGGTTATCATGTAATATTCCAAGAATTTAACATGAAAGGCGATATGAGATATGGCAAAAAAGAAAAAGAATCAGCGTGCTGACGGAAGATTACAAAAGTCTTTTACATATAACGGAAAACGCTATTATGTGTATGGACATGATAAGGATGAATTAGAGCAAAAGATTTATGAGAAAAAACAAGAGCTTAAAGAAAATAAGGAGCAGCATGATAATCCAACAATAGAAAATTTTTTTGATAGATGGATGGAAAACAGGCGTGGAAGTATATCATCTGCCACATTAAGAGGTCAGCAATGCCATTACAACACAATTTCAAAGATAGTGATAAATGATAAGGCTTTTAAAGATTATAGGCTTGCTGAGGTTAAAGCAGATGATATAAGGGTTATTCAAAAAGCTCTTTTGGATTCTGGTAATAAAACGCAAACTGTTAATGATAAAGTATCATTTATCAGCCACATTTTTCATGATGCTTTGATAGAAAGATACATAGACTTTAATCCATGTATGCCTGTTAAACCTATTAAGAAAACAGAGATAGCAGCAAGGGAAACTATTCACAGAGCCCTAACGCCTGAGGAAACAAAGATTTTTTTTGATAATGCAAAAAATAGTTATTACTACAACATATTTAGAATTGCGATTCAAACAGGAATGAGAATAGGTGAGATTGGAGCTTTAAAGAACTCTGATATATATGATGGAGCTATTCATGTTCGGAGGACTATTACACGTGCAGAGGATGGAAGTTATTATTTAGGAACTGAAACAAAAACTTGGCATGGAAAACGTTCTATTCCTTTAAATGATGCGATTGCTGAGATTCTAGCGCATCAGCGAAAAATTAACAGGATTCTTGATGGTAATATAGTTGAATTTGAAGAAATCAAAGATAAAGATAAAGAACTAAATGATCTGATTTTTAAAGCTCCTGAGCGTGGCTTGCTAATGGCTACTCCTGTTGATAGAGAAATTAAAAGAATCTGTAAGAGAACAGGAGTTAAGCACTTTACTTGCCATGGATTTAGAGATACGTTCGCTACACGTGCAATAGAACAGGGAATAGAACCAAGAACACTTCAAGAATTGCTAGGGCATGCAGATTATGGACTTACTATGAATCTATACGGACACGTTATAGATAGCACTAAAGAAAAAGCTATGACAAAATTAAAAATTGCACTCTGATATGATGGGGCGGTAACAAAAAGTTATCGCTCTTTTATTGTCCTAAAAAGTGATAATCTTATAAAATGATGTCATAAATGATGTCAGGAGCTTTAAAAGCTAGTGTTTATGCTAAATGATGGATTAAGTCCTGTCATCCGCATTAAAAAAGACTATTCATGATATTTTCATGATTAGTCTTTTCTTTTGCCCTTTTTTATTTCTGTTCGTATAAATAATTATCCACAATATTTTTTAAGGGGGTAATTGATATGAACAACTTTATTACAAATTTTATGGCAGACCTTTATATGAACACGATATTTGTTATCTCCATGATGATTGATGTTCACAAGTATATAAAAGAGGAAAGAAAGGCAAACAAGAGCAAGCTTATTCTTTCCGTATAAAAATATTTATAAACCTTTATATCTTTTTGCCAAATATGCAGACAGAAGTATCAGTCCAAGGGTTTCCGTGAAGTGATAAATTATGGATGTCCATACTATTCCGATTTCATGACCCATCAGATACACTGTCTGCATTTGTAGTATGGAAAAAGACAGTAAAAATAATATCAGTATGATAAGGGAGGCAATCTTCAGGTACTTATCGTTAAGGAAAATACCGGTCATAACAATCCCTAAAAGTATTGCCACCAGGATCTCGATATATTTAAATCCGTGAGTCATGTTATATAGGAGAATAAAGGTGCTGTCCGTTAAGTCGCTGGCCTGATCAAAAAGGCTCATCAGTATAGCGATAAATCTCCTGTACATGATTGAAGTAAAATCATAGATCAGTTCTGCACAGATAAAAATTACCGCCCAAAGCTGTAAAAGCCTGCTTACAGAGCTTGCTGATAATGTGGCAAGATTTTTTCCAAGGTACTCCTGCTGTAAAAGACCTATCTCATTCTGATCATCCTTCGGAACAAGATTCATGTAATGCCAAAGCTTTTTCCAGGAAAAATAAAATATAATAAATATAAAAAATATCTGCAGCACGGAGCTGATTATCTGACAGGTCCAAAGCATTGAATCGAGCATGCTTGGAGAGTCAGATGAATTGCTGCTTAAGAATATCCTTATGGCACCTTCGATCAGAGCGGCAATTATTTTTATAATGGCAACTGAAAGTATTGCCTTTGAGAGAATGTGCTTTTTTATACTAATGTACATTTTTACAACCTCACTATGATTAATCTTACTTCAACTATGTCAAAGCGGTCAAATTGTGATACAATACATCCTTATGAGAACTAGTGATAAATCAATGAATAAAATAACTGAAGGACCAATAGTTTCCGGGATGCTTTCCTTTTTTGCAGCCCTTCTTCTAGGCGCCTTTTTCCAGCAGTTCTATAACACTGTTGACGCTATCATAGTAGGGCGTGTAGTTGGCGCAGATGGACTTGCGGCAGTAGGCGGCTCTGCAGCTATGATCGTGAGCCTTTTTGTTGGCTTTTTCCAAGGGCTTTCAACAGGAGCTTCCGTAGTAATTGCCCAGTTCTATGGCGCTTCAAGAGATGATGAGGTTAAAAGAGCTGTACATACTTCAATTGCCATGGCTGTCATTGGAGGCGTTATAATCACCGTAATAGGCCTTTTATCTGCCTCATGGGTCATTTATATTATGAAGACTCCGGAGGAGATTATAGACGCCTCTACGGCTTATTTAAGGATATATTTCCTTGGTATGGTTGCCAATCTGGTTTACAATATGGGCGCCGGAATATTAAGAGCTGTAGGAGACTCGAAAAGACCTCTCTACGTTCTTATTATCAGCTGCTTTGTAAATATATTTCTTGATCTATTATTTGTTATAGGCTTTAAAATGGGCAGCATGAGCGTAACGATGGGAGTTATCGGTGTTGCCATAGCAACAGTTATGTGTCAGATATTAAGTGCTGCGATAGTTCTTTTCATGCTGATGCGAAGTATCGGTTCTTACAAGCTGTATCTTAAAGATATAAGGATCGACCCTGATATGCTTCACCGAATCATCAGTATCGGGCTTCCTGCAGGTATTCAGACAACCATGTATACTATCTCAAATATGCTTATACAGACTGCTATAAATGAGGTTGGGAAAAATGCTACTGCAGCCTGGGCGGCATATGGAAAGATTGATGTACTTTTCTGGATGACTATTAGCTCTTTAGGAACAGCGGTAACGACCTTTGCAGGGCAGAATTTCGGTGCAGGCAAAAATGACAGAGTTCATAAAAGCACACGGTACGCCTTTGTCATCGCATTTATAATTACACTTCCTTTAAGTACATTATTGTATTTTTATGGTGATATCTTCCTTGAAATATTCGTAGCAGACAGAGAAGTAATTGAGGTAGGAATTCAAATGATAAAATATCTTGCTCCGTTCTACTTCACTTATATAGGCGTGGAAGTTTTGTCCGGAGTACTTCGTGGGATGGGAACAGCTGTGGTTCCAATGCTCATTACCTTGAGCGGTATATGTGTTCTTCGTGTAGCCTGGATACTTATCGCATTTCCTCTCAATAAGACGATTGAAACTATAGAATTCAGTTATCCACTAACCTGGATAACAACCACGATCTTATTCACAATTTATTATTTTTATTACACCAAAAAACACAGACTTTAAAAAACTAAGAAGACCACCGGATAACCGGTGGTCTTAATTTTTGAAAAGTTTTATGTAGTTAGTTGCCGGCAGCTACGTTTTCGGGTACTGTGTCGACTACAGTTTCCGGTGCAGCTTCTGCAGCGGCTTCTGGGTTAGCTGCTGCGGCAGCGGCCTGTGCTGCAGCCTGTTCTGCGGCAATTATCTCGTCTATGCCTTCCTGAGCCATAAATTCGGCTGTATGATGACAGGTGTTGAGAACAGTAGTAGTATTACCATTTTCGTCTGTAACGGTCGTATATGCAGAATTGGTAGGTGTATAGTTTACAAATCCTGACTGAAGTGCTGCAGGTACTTCAGGTGTAAGTTCAAATACTCCGGCAGTCTTAAATGGACAGCTTTCAGTAGATGGACAACCATCTATTGCGCACATTGTTCCTGCGTAGTGTACATCACAGCTTTCTGTAGGTACTGTTCCTTCTTCGAAATACTCAGTATAAAGAGTTCCGTCGCAAAGACCTGCAATTGGCTGTTTACCTGATCTTGAGCAAACCGTTGCTGAAACAATTCCATCTGGTATGCTGAAGGAGGAGTATGGAAGATCAGCGTGGATCTTTTCCATTACCTTTCTCCACATTGTCTTGGAGAGGTTCTTTTCAGCTGAATTGGTCATCTTTTCATTGTTGTCATAACCGGTCCAGGTCGTTGCTGTGTAGTAGTTAGTAAATCCTGCAAACCATACATCTACATAGTCTGAAGTTGTACCGGTCTTACCAGCTATTGCTGTTGTACCGAAGTTTACTGAACCACCGGTACCACTTGTAACAACGTCCTGCATTGCGCTTGTGAGAAGGAATGCTGTTGTTTCTTTTAAAATTCTCTTTGAGTTAGCCTGTGTATTATCAAGGATAACATTTCCATCGTGATCAACAACCTTAGTGTATAACTTAGGCTCAATATAGACACCGCCATTTGCGATAGCAGCGTATGCTGCATTAAGTTCAAAGTTCTTAACACCCTTTGTAAGACCACCAAGAGCAGTTGACTGCTGAATATCTGAATATGTTTTTCCATTGATCACTTCTTTTTCAACAATTGTTGTGAATCCGAAGTTCTTAAGGTAATCAAATGCAAGCTGAGGAGTGATGAGCGTAATAGCTTCAACTGCGATAACGTTCATTGAATCTCTGATCGCAGCTCTTACGTTGTTGAGTCCTCTGTATTCAGAACCCCACCAGTTTCTTACAAGAGTTCCATTTGAGTAAGCAAATGGAGCATCATTAAATACTGTGGCAAGTGTGAGACCTGCACTGTCGATACCAGGAGCATAAGTTGATATAACCTTAAATGTTGAACCGGGCTGTCTGTAAGAATCAGTAGCTCTGTTAAGAGTTCTGCTGGCTGTCTTGGTACCACGACCTCCGACCATTGCCACGATGTAACCTGTGCTCTGTTCCTCAATAGTAAGTGATACCTGAGGCTGAGGTGTGAGATTTATCTTTTCACCAAGGACTGTGTCACCATCTGACATAACAGCTGCCTTGTATTCTTCTATAGCAGCGTCTGCTTCTTCTGAGGAATTAAAGAGCATGTTGAAGCTGCTCTTTTGCTCCTTGAAGTAGCTTGTAAACATCTCACTGCTGTAGTTTGTAACAGTGCCATCAGCTGCCTGTACAGATAATTCATAAGCAAGAAGGTACTTGGTTCCTTCAGGATAGTTGCTTTCGTCTGTGTAAACTTCATCACAGATTGCCTGGATCTTAGGATCCTGTGTTGAATAAATCTTAAGGCCGCCGCTGTAAAGAAGTGTATAAGCCTGAGTTTCATTGTAGCCGGCTTCTATAAGGTCTTCTAAGACTTCATTTGTAAGTGCATCTACAAAGTAGGAGTTAACAGTTGAATCGCCGCCTGTCTCCTGGTTTACATTCTGGATCCTTGCATATACATCATCTGCCATGGCTGAATCATATTCAACCTGTGAAATATAACCCTGCTCAAGCATTTTTCTAAGAACCTTGTTACGGCGTTCTGAATTGTTTTCAGGGTGAGTGATAGGGTTAAATCTGCTAGGGTTCTGAGTGATTCCGGCGATAACAGCGCACTCTGAAAGAGTGAGCTCGCTGACAGATTTATTAAAGTAACGGAGTGATGCAGCCTGAACACCAAGAGTGTTAGAACCAAGGTTGATAGTGTTCATGTAGTTGATCAAAATATCATCCTTGCTCATTTTCTTTTCAAGCTGTATCGCAAGATACTGTTCCTGGATCTTACGCTTGACACTCTGGAGCTTTGTCTCGTTTGTCCAACCTGAGAAAACGTTGTTCTTAAGAAGCTGCTGCGTTATGGTACTGGCACCTTCAGAGAAATTACCGGTTGTGATACCTCTTACTGCGGCACGGATGATACCCTGAATATCAATACCGTTGTGCTCATAAAATCTTTCGTCCTCGATGGCTACAAAAGCATGAGCGAGATTCTCGGGAACCATATCCATAGTTACAGGGATACGGTTAGAATCTGTAGAGACAAGCTTTGCAGTCTGGTTTCCTTCTGTGTCATATACAAAAGTTGAGAAACCGGATGGAGTGACATCAATATTTGTGATATCAGGCGCTGTAGCAATGATGCCGTTGAAAACACCTATTCCGGCGCTTGCTCCAATAATAAAGAAGCCTATTATAAGAGAAAGCAGAATATAGAATCCGAAGAGACTAAATTTCTTTCCCCATTTATCGGTACCGGAGTTAAGCTCTTTGGCTTGATTTACGATACCTCTTTTTCCGTAATTCATACATTAACCTTCCTATACTTAGTCCATTTTAACCAATAAAGTATAACATGAATCCAAGGGATAATAAAGAAATGGGGCGAAAATTAAGAATTGTAACAATTATGCCACATTTCTGATATAATTTAGCACATGAGTGAAAGAGATTCTTATAAAGTAGTAATTTCAAATGGATGCGGAGAGATTGTCGAGAAAAAATCCCGCTTTATCGCAAATGTTTTTCCTGTGGAAAACCAGCAGCAGGCAGAAGAAAAAATAGCAGAGATTTCCAAAAAATATTGGGATGCACGTCATAACTGCTACGCTTTTGTCATTGGAAAAAATAGCGAGAATACAAGATGCAGTGATAATGGCGAGCCTTCAGGAACAGCAGGAAAGCCAATCCTTGAGGTAATAAAAGGTGAGGGCCTTACCAATACCCTTGTAATAGTAACCAGATATTTTGGTGGGGTTTTACTTGGAACAGGCGGCCTTGTAAGGGCTTATACTCAGGCTGCGCAGGCGGGAATCGCAGATGCCCGGATCGGTGAAATGGTATATTCCCAGAAGCTCACCTTGGAAGTTGCCTATAACATGGTCAATAATGTTCAGTACTACCTTGGACAGAACAATATCACCATCGCTGACTCCCGCTATGAAGCTAACGTTCAGTTTGATATCTGCGTAAAAGAAGCAGATGTAAAACGCATAACTGACGGCCTTACCCAAAAATGTGAAGGCCAGATAAGCATTATAGAAGGGGATAAGGACTATTTTCGGCAGTAAATCATAAATCCAGAAGTGCCCATAGTTATGGGCACTTCTGGATTTTTTCAATTCGCAGAAAGTATTATTTCTTGAAGCCGGCTCTCTTACGAAGAGTAGGATCAAGGATTCTCTTTCTGATACGAAGGCTTGTAGGTGTTACCTCCAAAAGCTCATCGTTATCAATGAATTCGATGCACTGCTCAAGAGACATGATCCTAGGTGGAACAAGACGAAGAGCTTCATCAGAAGATGATGTTCTTGTATTTGTAAGGTGCTTTGTCTTGCAGACATTAACCTCAACGTCCTCAGACTTACCACTTGTTCCGATAACCATTCCAGAGTAAACCTTATCACCTGTCTTGATGAAGAGCTGTCCACGGTCCTGAGCATTGAAAAGACCGTATGCTGTAGCTTCACCTGTCTCGAAAGCGATGACTGAACCTGTCTTACGGTAGTTCATATCTCCCTTATAAGGAGCATAGCCATCGAAGATTGTGTTGATGATACCGTTACCCTTTGTATCAGTCATGAACTCACCTCTGTATCCGATAAGTCCACGTGAAGGAATATTGAATTCAAGACGAGTGTAACCACCGTTTCCGGCACCCATGTTTACAAGCTCACCTTTTCTTTCGCCGAGCTTCTGAATAACGCTTCCGGAGAATTCATCAGGAACATCGATGTAGCATTTCTCCATAGGCTCAAGCTTGTGACCCTGCTCATCTGTGTGGTAGATAACCTCTGCCTTACTTACAGCGAATTCAAAGCCTTCACGACGCATTGTCTCAATAAGAACTGAAAGGTGAAGCTCACCACGTCCTGAAACCTTGAATGTCTCTGTTGTATCTGTATCTTCTACACGAAGAGAAACGTCAGTGTTAAGTTCCTTATAAAGTCTGTCACGAAGGTGACGGCTTGTTACATATTTACCTTCCTGACCAGCAAGTGGAGAGTCATTTACAATGAAGTTCATTGAAATAGTAGGCTCTGAAATCTTCTGGAATGGAATAGCAACCTGATTATCAACTGAGCAAAGTGTATCACCGATCTTAAGATCTTCGATACCTGAAATAGCAACGATTGAACCAATCTTTGCTTCCTGAACTTCAACTCTTCCAAGGCCATCGTACTCATAGAGCTTGCTGATCTTGGTCTTGATACGTCTGTCTGGTTCGTGGTGGTTAACAACTACAACTTCCTGGTTAACCTTAACGACACCGTTATCAACCTTACCTACACCGATACGTCCAACGTACTCGTTGTAATCGATTGTGCTGATAAGTACCTGTGTGCTGGCATCTGGATCACCAACAGGAGCAGGAATATAATTAACGATTGTATCAAGAAGTGGCTTCATATCTGTGCCGGGTTCATCAAGTGAAAGTGATGATGTTCCAGCCTTGGCTGATGCAAATACGAATGGGCAGTCAAGCTGATTATCATCGGCACCAAGATCCATAAGGAGCTCAAGTACTTCATCGATAACATCGTTTGGTCTTGCTTCAGGACGGTCAATCTTGTTGATACATACAATAACAGGAAGACCAAGATCCATTGCCTTACCAAGAACGAACTTGGTCTGTGGCATAGGACCTTCAAAAGCGTCAACGACAAGGATTACGCCGTTAACCATCTTAAGAACTCGCTCAACCTCACCACCAAAGTCTGCGTGACCTGGAGTATCAATGATGTTGATCTTGATATCTTTATATGTGATAGCTGTGTTTTTAGACATGATGGTAATACCACGCTCTTTTTCGATATCCCCGGAGTCCATAACACGTTCTACAACTTCCTGACCGGCACGGAATACACCACTCTGTCTTAAAAGTCCGTCAACCAGAGTTGTTTTACCATGGTCAACGTGAGCGATAATAGCAACGTTTCTTACATCATTTCTAGTCTGCTTCATAAATAAACCTTTCTTATAATTAATACAATTAACAATTATTTCTCAAAACTTTAGTAGTATAGCACGCGTTTTTTTCTAGTTCAACCCCATTTTCATTTCCTTAATAAAGTAATAATAAAATGTTTATAGTGGCTACTTTATTGGAAAACGTGCGGCGGTCTTGACACGCTTTTTTTCGTGTTGTAGTATTTAAAACAACTAAAGACGGTTTAGATAGAGGTTGCGTATTTAATGAGTATTTCTGTGGATGTGTCAGGCACAGATGAATCAGAAAAAAAGGTAAATACGCCGAAAGGTTCAATTACCTGAAGATTGGATACTTGGGCATGCAGTAAACAGCTGTATGACTGTCATCGAAAGATGGGGCGCTATCAACAATACAAATGCTTTAACCAGGATTGTTATAGGCTCATCAGATTTTCTGTTGAGCCTTTTTCTTTGAAAAAACAGCATTAGCGCACCAAAAGCCAAAAGGAGGGCAAAATGGCTATTTTTAAGGGAGCAGGAGTTGCGATCGCAACACCATTTAAGGAAAACGGAGAGGTTAATTACGAAGAATTCGAGCGTCTTATCGAGTTCCAGATCGAGAACGGAACAGATGCCATCATCGTATGCGGAACTACCGGAGAGGCAGCGACCATGAGCGAGGAAGAGCACATGGATGTTGTAAAGTTTTGTATAGACAAGGTAGCAAAAAGAATTCCTGTTATCGCAGGAACAGGTTCTAATTGCACAGAGACAGCTGTTAAGCTTTCAAAGCTTGCCGAGGAGTATGGTGCTGACGGATTACTGCTTGTTACTCCTTATTACAACAAGGCTACACAGGGCGGTCTCATCGCACATTTCTCAGCAGTAGCAAAAGAGGTAAATATACCGATCATTCTCTACAATGTACCAAGTAGAACAGGTTGCAATATCCTTCCTGAGACAGCTGTTAAGCTTGCGCGTGAATACAAAAATATCGTTGGTATCAAGGATGCTACAGGTAATATTTCACAGACAACCAAGATGATGCAGCTTGCAGAAGGATGCATCGATCTTTATTCAGGTGATGATGATCAGATTGTACCTATCATGTCAATTGGTGGTCTTGGTGTCATCTCAGTTCTTTCAAATATCGCTCCACGACAGACACATGAGATTTGCCAGAAGTGTCTTGATGGCGATTATGCTGCTGCAAGAGAGCTTCAGTTCAAAGCTTTCCCTCTTGTGAAAGCTCTTTTCTCTGAAGTTAATCCTATCCCTGTTAAGAGTGCACTTAAAATGGTAGGCTTTGCAGCAGGTCCTCTTCGCCTTCCTCTTACAGAGATGGAACCTGAGAATCAGGAGAAGCTCCGCACAGAGATGAAGAAGTTCGGACTTATCTGATCGAGTTTATCAACATAATTGTGCTAAAAAAATAAGATATCCACAATTGATCGGTGTATAAATCAGTTTAAACATACGATTTCAGAGGAGTAAATATGACAAAAATGATAATGCACGGCTGCAATGGCCGCATGGGACATGTGATTATCGACCTTGTTAAGGAAGATAAGGATATAGAAGTTGTCGCAGGAGTAGATGCATATGGAGAGAGCTCCTACGATTTTCCTGTTTTTAAAAGCCTTGAGGAGTGCAACGTGGCAGCAGATGTCATTGTTGATTTCTCAAATGCTTCTGCAGCAGAAGGTCTTTTAGCTTACTGTGAAAAGACATCAACTCCTGTTGTTCTTTGCTCAACAGGTCTTTCAGAAGATCAGCTTCTTAAGGTAAAAGAGACATCCAAAAAAGTTGCAGTTTTAAAGTCTGCCAATATGTCTGTTGGTGTTAACGCTCTTATAAAGGTTTTAAAGGAGGTTTCTCCACTTTTTGCGGCAGCAGGATTTGACATTGAGATAGTAGAAAAGCACCACAATCAGAAACTTGATGCACCAAGTGGAACAGCAATTGCCCTTGCTGACAGCATCAACGATTCTCTTGGCAATGAATACGAGTATGTATATGACAGAAGCACAAGAAGAGAAAAGAGACCTGAAAAAGAAATAGGAATCTCAGCGGTACGTGGCGGTACGATCGTGGGAGATCACGATGTTATATTTGCAGGACACGACGAAGTTGTAACTCTTTCTCACAGGGCTTATTCCAGAGCTATTTTTGGAAAAGGAGCTATAGAGGCAGCCAAGTACCTTGCTGGAAAGCCTGCCGGAATGTATGACATGAGTGACGTACTTGCCTGATGATATGGCTGAAGTTATACTACACACTCTTTTGGGATGTATGTGCAGCAGGACTTCAGCCATTATTTATGAAAGGAATGATCATGAAGCTTAGACCATGTATTGATATTCATAACGGAAAAGTTAAACAGATTGTGGGTAGCAGTCTTAGAGATGCCGGAGATGTGGCCAGTGAGAACTATGTGTCTACAAGGGAAGCGGCATTTTATTCCAATATGTATAGAGAACTGGGGCTTTCAGGCGGTCATGTGATTCTTCTTAATTCTGTGGACAGCCCTTATTATGAAATGACAAAAAAACAGGCTTTTGGAGCTCTTTTGGCTAATCCCGGTCTTTTGCAGGTTGGCGGCGGGATAACTGCTGACAATGCGCAGGAATTCATTGATGCAGGTGCTTCTCATGTTATAGTCACTTCATATGTGTTCAAAAATGGCAAGGTCAGCTATACGAACCTGAAAAAGCTTGTTAAGGCTGTTGGTAAAGAAAGGATAGTTCTTGATCTTTCCTGTAAAGCAGGAGAAGATGAAAGCAAGGATGAGCCTGCAGCTTACTATATTGTCACTGATAGATGGCAGAAGATGACCGATGTGAAACTTTGCAGCGAAACTTTGGATGAACTTTC